>Ga0154928_151_pt2 | contig 25234 bp, 23 predicted proteins | sample RifCSPhighO2_01_FD_105896 | JGI IMG/M metagenome (GOLD analysis project Ga0154928, IMG submission 105896) | Nitrospirae bacterium RIFCSPHIGHO2_01_FULL_66_17 | reverse complement strand
GGGATCTACGACGTGCTGCGGCTGCTCGGCAAGGACGAAGCCATCACCCGCGTGGCGGCGGTGATCCGGGCGCTGGAGGACGGCAAACCCGAGTGGCTCGCGTCTTGACACCCCCGGCGCGTTTGCGTACAGTCACGCCCAACCGCCACCCGCAGGCACCAGGCGCAGGCGACCGACGCGGCACCCTGGGGGATCGTCCAATGGCAGGACTGCAGACTCTGGATCTGCCTATCTAGGTTCGAATCCTAGTCCCCCAGCCACGTCGTTCATCCGCTTCACCCGGAGTCGCTCGCCGGGTGGGCGCCACGGAAGGGAGCCGTCTGGGTAAACACACGAGCACGACGCGGGACGGTGGTCACGGGAAGCCAGTGTCTACCGCGCCGCCGCAGGGGTTCCTCGAGCGGTACGCCAGAATCAGCAGCCTAGATTATCCCGTTCCGGAGCACGGCCGCACGCCGGCGTACACGCTGGGGGGGATCTCGTTCGTCGGCTTCGTGTTGCTCTTTGCGACCGGCGTGCTGCTGCAACAGTTCTTCGACCCCGCGCCCGAGCGCGCGTATGCGAGCGTCGAACATCTGGGCAAGACGGTGCCCGGCGGCGCGTGGCTGCGCGCGTTTCATTACTGGGCGGCGCAGGCGGTCGTCGTCACCCTCCTGCTGCACCTCGCGCGTGTCTTTGTCGGCGGCGTCTACAAGGCGCCGCGGACGCTGACGTGGTTCGCCGGCGTCGCCCTGCTCGCGACCGCGCTCTTCGGGTCGTACTTCACGGGCACCGTCCTCAAATGGGACCAGGAGTCGTTCGACGCGCTCATGCACTACCGCGAGGGTCTCAAGCTGCTCGGGCCGCTCGGCACCTTCCTTGGATCGACCGAGGCCGTGTCGCTGAACGTCAAGCTCTTCGCGTCGCACGTCACGCTCCTTCCCCTGCTCCTCGTGCTGCTCCTCGCCGCGCACTTCTACCTCGTCCACGTGCACAACCTCTCGCCGCTGCCGTTCGGTAAGGATTCCACCCTCGCCGCGCTTCCGCCGGATCGGATGACCGGCACGTTCATGGAGCATACGCGGAGCATCCTGCTCTACGCGGCGATCTACTACGGCCTCGTCGGCGTCCTCGCATGGGCCGTCCCCGCCCCGCTCGGCGCCCCCGTCACGGGCGAGGAGATGAGCATCAAGCCGCCGTGGCCGTTCCTGTGGCTGTACGGGATCGAGAACCTCACCGGGCGGATGGACACGATGATGCACGCCATCGCCGCCCTGCTGATCCTGCTCGCCCTCGCCCCGCTCCTGGACCGTGGGATCGACCGTCACCCCGCCCGGCGCAAGGGGACGATGGCGGTCGGCGCCGCGGTTCTGCTCGCGATCGTCGGGTTCTCGCTCTACGCCGCGATCGCCCCGCCCCAGCTTCACCACCACGAACACATGGACATGGAGATGGACATGACCGCCCCCGCGGCCATGCCTCACCCGGAGGAGCCTACGCACGACGACACCGGGCACCCCCACTCGCCCTAGGAGGATGCTGGACCATGCATCGCCTCATTACCCTGTGGTTCGGCTGGGTGCACGACTGGGGCTACCTCGGCATCGTCGTGCTGATGGCGATGGAGAGCACCATCTTCCCCGTCCCCAGCGAGCTCGTGATTCCGCCCGCCGCGTACTGGGCGGTTCAGGGGCGTTTCACCCTCTGGGGCGTCGTCCTCGCGGGCACGGTGGGCAGCGCGCTGGGCGCCGGCCTGACGTACTGGGCGGCCCGCTGGCTCGGGCGTCCGCTGGTGGTGCGCTACGGCCCCTATCTCGGCATTTCGGAATCCCAGCTCCTCAAGGCCGAACGCTGGCTGGCGCGCTACGAGGCCGGCGGGGTGTTTTTCGCCCGCTTGCTGCCCGTGGTGCGCCACCTCATTGGGATCCCGGCGGGGATCGTCCGCATGGACTTTCGCGTCTACATGGCGATGACCGTTGCGGGATCGGCGCTGTGGTGCGGAGTGCTCGCGTGGTTCGGCGCGCGCGTGATCGGCGATCGGCCGCAACTGCTCGACCACCCGGACCAGATGATCCTCGTTCTGAAAGCCAAAGCGCTGTGGTTCGTCGGCCTCGCCCTCGCCCTCGCCGCGCTGTACGTGCTCGTCGTGCGCTTGACCGCCAAACCGGCGCCCTCCGAGTCGTAGGCTGTTTTTCCCCGCCGAAATGTGCTACAAGAAGTCTTCACTAGGGAGAATGACCATGGGACGACTCATCATCGTGGTGGGCGCGTGTCTGGTGTGGCTGGCGCTCGGCGTCGCGCCGGCCGCGGCGGGCGACACGGCGGTCAAATCCATCGAAGCGGTCTATACCGGAAAAGAGAAGCTCAAGGGCCAGCGGATCCAGGTGCGGGGCAAGGTCGTCAAGGTCAACCCCGGCATCATGGGAAAGAATTTCTTCCACCTCCAGGACGGAAGCGGCAAGGCGGGCACCAACGACCTGACCGTGACCACCCAGGCGGACGTCCAGGTCGGGGACGAGGTCGTCGTCACGGGGCTCCTCACCGTCGATCGCGACTTCGGCGCGGGGTATTCCTATCCCATCATCGTCGAGGAAGCGACGGTCGCGACCGCGGCCGGACATTAAGGAGGCTCGCATGTACCGATGTCCGTGCTGCCAGCAGCCCGCCCACCAGACCAAGGTGGACGTGACCAGCCTGGAGGATGCGATCAAGGCCGACCGGCTCACCGAGCACGACGTGTTCAAGCGCACGTACATCGGCCACGGTACGCAGTCCAGCGTGTTCGTCTTTCAGGGGCACAAGGGGCCGTTCCGCAAACACGTGCACGTCACGCACGACGAGATCGGCTACGTCCTCAGCGGCGCCGGCTCGGTCACGGTCGGCAACCTCACCCGCGACGTGAAGCAGGGCGACATCTGGGTCATTCCGGCCAACACCCCCCACGCGGCCGACTTCGAGAGCGAACCCGTGCAGGTACTGTTTATTTCCTCGCCGATGGATGATCCGGACAACCCCGACCGCGTCTGGCTCGACTGACCTGATCCGTCGAGAAGCGGCCATCTGCGGCGTTGTCACTTCAGCTTCGCGTCCTCACGTACGACTCAGTACGCTCCGGCGCGAAGCTTCGCTCCGCCTTGCATCTGTCCACTCCTCGACGGCCAGGTTTCCCCGCTGTTGATCGCGCCGCAACAGGCTCACTCGCCTCTTCAGGAAATCCCCTCTTGCCCCCCTTTGACAAAGGGGGGATGGGGGGATTTATTCTCGCACGGGTGAGCCGGCGGCTCATGGGAATTCGTTAGCATGACCGTCGACCGTGACGTCGTGATTGTCGGCGGCGGGTTCGCCGGGCTGTCTGCCGGCGTCGCGCTCGCCGAGCGGGGTTACCGCGTCACCTTGATCGAAAAGCGCTCGCGCCTCGGCGGGCGAGCCTCTTCGCACGTCGATCCGACAACCGGCGAGGTCGTGGACAATGGGCAGCATGTCTTTTTGCGCGCCTACCGGCAGACGATCCGGTTTCTCGCCACGATCGGCACGCTCGACCAGCTCGTCTTTCAGAAGCGATTCGTCCTCGACCTCGTCGGCCCCGACGGCTCCACGACGCACGTGTCCGCCTTCCCGCTCCCCGCGCCGCTCCACGTCGCGGCCGGCGTGCTCGCCGCGCGCGGCCTTCCCCTCCGAGACCGTCTCGCCGCGCTGTCGCTGGGGTGGCACGTGTGGACGCGGGACGACGCGGACGCCCGCGGCCTCACGGTGGACGAATGGCTGGAGCGGCATCGGCAACCCGCCGCGGTCCGCGAGCGGTTCTGGCGCCCGCTCGCGCTCGCCACGCTCAACGAAGACCCGGCCGTCGCCTCGGCGTCCCTCTTCCGCGCGGTGCTGGCCGACGCGTTCTTCACGCGGGCGGCGTGGTCCGCGATCGGGATCCCGCGCACCGGGCTGGGGCCCCTCTACACCGAGGCGTCGCGGGCGTTCATCGAACGGCGCGGCGGGCGCGTGCTCACCGGCTGCAGCGCGGCGGGCCTCGGCGTCGAGCGCGGGCGCGTGACCTCGCTCGCGACCAGCACCGGCGAGACGCTGCGGGCATCCTGGTACGTGAGCGCGGTGCCCTATGTCAACCTCCAGGAATGGCTGCCCTCCGAGGTACAGCTCGGCCACATCACGTTCCTGGCGGCCCAGGGTCTGGTATCGTCGCCGATCATCTCGCTGTACCTGTGGTTCGATCGCCCGATCCTGGATCGGCCGTTCGTCGGGATGGTGGGCACCGCGTGGCAGTGGGCGTTCGACCGACGGGCGCTGCTCGGAAGCCCCTCGACGGACGGCCACGTCGCGCTCGTGATGAGCGCCGCGGCCGGCTTCATCGCCCGCCCGACCGAGGAGCTGATCGAGCTCGCCCTCGGCGAGGTGCGCGCGCTGTTCCCCCGCTCGCGCGGGGCGACGCTCACCCATCGTGTGCTCGTCAAGGAGCCACACGCGACCTTTTCGCCGCGGGTGGGCGGCGAGACGCATCGCCCCGAGCACCGCACGCCGCTGGGCAATCTGTTCCTGGCCGGAGACTGGACCCGGACGGGGCTGCCCGCCTCGATCGAGGGGGCAGTGCGCAGCGGCTACCGTTGCGCGGAGTTGATCGCGGGCGGGCCGTAAACGATTCTCGCCCCCTCCGGGTCGATCGTCGTCACCGTGATCACGCTCTCCAACCGCGCACGGGCGAACGCGCGCTTCATCGCCTCGCCGATCCGCTCCCCCAGCGCCCTGTCGGTGGTGATCGCAAACACCGAGGACCCCGCCCCGCTGATCGAACAGCCGAGCGCCCCGGCCTTGAGCGCCGCGCGCTTGACCGCGTCGAATCCCGGGATGAGCCGCGCGCGGCGGGGCTCGACCACGACGTCGACGATCGAGCGGCCAAGCAGCTCGGCGTCTTGTCTGGCAACGGCCGCGACGATCCCGCAGGCCCGCGCGAGGTTGGCGACCATCGCCGACAGCGGCACACGTTTGGGCAAGACCTTGCGCGAGCGCGCCGTCAGCAACTGATACCGCGGCGTGGCGACGATCACGACCGCGCCCGGCAGCCCGCCGAGCGGCACCGCAGTCCGGGTGATGGGATTGGTCACGTTGACCCCGCCGAAGAGCGACGCCGCGGTGTTGTCCAGAAAATAGCCCCCGCTTACCGCCGCCTCGGCCTCCGCGCAGAGCAGCAACAGATCCGCCTTCGAGAGGGGCGACCCGAACAGCGCCTTGACCGCGAAGCCCCCGGCCACCGCGCTCGCCGCGCTGCTCCCCAAGCCGCTGCCGGGAATGCGCTTCTCCAGGCTCAGTTCCACGCCGGATCGGATCTTCAGCCGTCGGAGCACGAGAGTCGCCGCAATGCCCGCGGTGTTTTTCCGCGCGTCGGTCGGGAGCGCGCCGCCGTCGCCACGGATCTCCCGGATCACGACCTTCCCACCCGGGATCGCGCGCGCCCACACCGTGTCGCCCAGGCCGGCGAGCGCCATGCCCAAGACGTCGAAGCCCGGCCCGACGTTGCCGACCGACGCGGGAGCAAAGACGGTGACCTCGGAAGGGACGCGGGCGCGATTCAACGGACCGGCCCTACCGCAAGAGCTCGACGCAGCGGCTCACCACGGGCAACACCCGCTCGGGCGCGGTCGAGTCGATCGGGTGGGTGAAACTGATCACCGCGTGGTCGGATGTAACTTCGTATTCCTCGGCAAAGCCGGCGGCGAGGAATCGACCCTGGTAGCGTTTGGCGAGGGTCTGCAGGTGATAGCGCGCCGCGCGCTGAAGCTCGTCGTCGCCCAGGTCCTCCGTCGCCGAGCCCGCGATGAGGTCGCGCAATTCGTCGAGGTCGATCCCAAACTGGCACAGGACGCGACCCGCGGGGCTCACCTCCACCAGGCAGTCGCCCGCGGCGGCCGAGAAGGTCAGCGACCGGCCGCCGTCGAGGTCCACTGCATACCCGCGATCTCGAAGCCACGTCGCCACCGCCGCCGTCACCGCCTCCCATCCGCTCACGACGCGGCCTCGAGCGCCGCCAGGCGCGCGCGGTTCTCCTCGTACTTGGGCAGGCCGTACCGCCGGTCGATGTCCACCACCACCCGGAGGTGGGCGCGCGCCGCGGCGGTGTCGCCGCGGGCTTCGCAAATACCCGTGAGGTGATAGCGCGCCGAGGCGGCGGCCAACTCGTCGCCCAGGCGATCGGCCATCGCCAGCGCCGTCGCGCCGCACGCGTACGCGTCGTCGAGGCGCCCCATCAGGAGGTAGGTGCGCGACAGATTGGTATAGACCGCCGCGATCCCCCGCCGGTCGTCGGCGCGGCGCATCAGGACCAGCGCCGACTCGAAGGCGGCCACCGCAGCCTCGTGCTCGCCCGACTCCCGCGCCAGCAGGCCCATGTTCTGGTACAAGACCCCCAGCGGCCCCGTCTCGCCGAGCCGCTCCAGCAAATCCCGCGCTTCGAGGTAGTACGCGCGGGCGCGGGACATTTCGAGCGCGTCCGCGGCGAGGTTGCCGAGGTGCAGCAACGTGAGGGCAATCTGGCGCGCGTCGCCGAGCCGCCGCTCGATGTCCAGCACCTGGTGGTACAGCCCGTCGGCCTCGTCCCGCCGGCCCATGCCGGCGTATACGTTGGCCAGGTTGCCGAGCGTCACCGCGAGCGAACGATCCGACCCGCCGCGTCGCGCGTCCTCTAGCGCCCGCTGGTAGTGCGCCAACGCCGCGCCGAGGTTGCCGCGGGCGAACGCCCGATTGCCCAGGACGTTGAATGGATTCTCATGCACAAGCGGCATCATACCACGGACGTCCGCCCCCCCTCAAACTTGACAGGACGCGGCGCGTGCCTCTCGCGCGGCGCTCCCGCCGGTCGTCCGCCGTGGACAAACGCGGCCCCTGGGCTATGGTTTGCCTCGTATGCCGAGAGCCCGGACATCCTGGATCTGTGCGGCGGTCGTCGCGCTGGCCATGCTCATCCTGACGCCGACCACGGCGCGATCGTCCGAGGGCGCGAAGCAACGATCGAGCGTCACGCTAGAATGGTCGGTGACCGACCCGCTCGCAATCGGGCTGGCCTTTCTGAGCAACATCGCCATTCACGAGTCGGGGCATTACTTGGTTGCCGAAGGCGTCGGCGCCCGCGACGCGTCGCTCAAATTCTTCAGCCAGGAGGACGGGGCGTTCTTTCTCGGCCTGAGCACCGTCCGCAACCTCCCCGAGGAGTCGTCGATCACGTACAAGCTCGGCGGCGAGATCGCCGCGAGTTACACCTTCGAGTTCGCACTCCAGGGCTACCGGCAGCGCCCGACGACGTACAACGCCGCACTCCTCTTCTTCAGCGGAACCGATCTCTTCTGGTACACCGCGTTCGCGTTCTACCTCGCTCCGGCGGAGGATGCCCGGTACGACCCCGTGGGGATCCGCGAGGTGACGGGCTTCAGCCGCGGGACCCTGCTCGGCGCCGCCTCGGCGCAGCTCGCGGCCAACGCCTACCGCGTGTGGTCCGGCACCGACCGCGTGGTGCCGTCCTTCTCCTACGACCGCCGCTCGGCCCTGCTGAATCTGACCCTGCGGTTTTAACGGGCCTCCCGGCCGAGCGCGTCCGCCAATCGGCCGAATTCCTCAAGCGTCAGCGTCTCGCCGCGCCGTTTCGGCTCGATCTCCGCAGCCTCCAGCGCGCCCCCCACGCGATTCGCATCGAATCCCTCATCCCTCAGCGCGTTGGCCAGCACCTTCCGCCGGTGTGCGAATGCCGCGCGGATCACCCGAAAGAGCGTCTCCTCGCTTCGCACGGCGATCGGGGGCGAGGGCCGTGGCGCGATCACGACCACGGCGGATTCGACGGCCGGGCGGGGCGAGAAGCTGCCCGGCGAGACGGGAAAGCCCTTGCGGACCTCGGCCCTGTAGGCCACGGCCACCGACAGCGCGCCGTAGGATCTGGTCCCGGGTTTCGCGAGCAGCCGATCCACCACCTCCCGCTGGAGCATCAGGACCATCAGGCTGATCCGCGCGCGGAGTTCGAGGAGGCGAAACAGGATCGGCGTGGAGATGTAGTACGGCAGGTTGGCGACGATCTTGAACGGCGGGGCGATCTCCTCAAACGGGTAGGTCAGCGCATCGGCGAGGACGACGCGGACGTGAGACGCGTTCGCGAACTCCGCCTGCAGGTCGGCGTGCCAGCGGGGATCAAGCTCGAGGGCGAGAACCTCGCCGGCCCGCGCCGCGAGCACGCGGGTCAGGATGCCGCGCCCCGGCCCGATCTCCACCACACGATCGCCCGGCCCCACATTCGCCAACGCCACGATCTTTTCGGCGATGCGCGGGGCGGTCAGAAAACACTGGCCGAGCGACTTCCGCGGGCGCCGATCCGTCACCGCGCGGAAATCAGGGACTGGCGAGGTTTTTGAGCACGGCGAAGAGGCGGGCGTTCTCGACCACGACCCCCGCCTGGTGGCCGATCGACAGGAAGAACTCGCGTTCCTCGGTGGTCGGGACCCGGGGTTTGAGGTACAGCAGCACGAGCGCCCCCACCGTCTTCTCCTTGGACCGCAGCGGGATCCCGACGAAGGACCGCACGTGCCGCGCGAACGCCTGATACTCCGGCTCCTGGGCGGTGTCGGACACGACGACCAGGCGGCCGTCGTCGAGGACGTGCTGGATGACGGACTCCGCCAGGTGCGTGATCTCCTCCTGGGTCGTCACGGCGGGCGGGCGGCCCTGCAAGATGAGCCCCTTGTCGGGGTCGGGAAACCCCATGAAGACGGCGTGGGCTTCCATCCCGCCGAGCACCTTGGTCAACAGCTCGCCCAGCACGTCGTCCAGCGACTGCGCCTTGTTCAAGGACGACGCGATCGCATAGAGGAGAAACAGCTCCTGGTTGCGCTGTTCGAGCTGGCCGGTCCGCTGCGCCAACGCCCGCGTCCGCTCCTCCACCATCCGTTCCAGCCCGGAGTACGAGGTGGACAGTTTTTCCGCCATCTCGTTGATGCCGGCCGCGAGCGCCCCGATCTCGTCGTCGGTGTCGACCCGGATGCGATGGTGGAGGTTGCCGCTGCCGATGACCTGCGCGCCGGCCTGCACCACCCGGATGGGCTTGACGATCCGCCGGGCCGCGGCCAGCCCCAGGAGGAGCAGCAGCCCGATCGCCGCTGCGCCCGACACGATGATCCACCTGAGCAGCGTGTAGATCGGACCGTACGTCTCACTGGGCTTCTGGCTCGTGAAGATGTACCAGACCTTGCCGCCGAAATTGGTGCCGGGCGTCAGCGAGACCCGCACCGGCGCGAACCCGTTGAGCGCCTCCACGCCGGGATAATGGACGTCGTGGGTGGTGGTGGCCCACCCCCGCCCGCCGCCGACCACCCGCGCCAGGAGGCTGGGGTGGAGCGTGTGGCTCTTGGTCGGAAACACCGGGCAGAACAGCAACGTGCCGTCCGAGGCGACGAGCATCATGTGGTCGGTCCGGCCGACCTGGATGGACGTGACCCACTGATAGAAGGCCTGGGCGTCGTGGACCATGGACAGCACGCCGACGACGCGCCCGTCCTCCCGGATGGGCGTGGCGATGATGAACGTGTAGCGGCCCAGCTCCTCGTCGTAGATCACGTCGCTCATGAAGAGTCGCCCCTGACCGTTGGCGTAGGCTTCCCGCCACCAGTACGCCTCGGTATAGGCGTACGCCGACGGCTTGCGCGTCGCGGCGACGAGCCGCCCGCGGGCGTCGGTCACCACCAGAAACTCGTGCGGTTTCCGGTCGACCCCGTTCTGGGACGTCATCCGCATGAACGAGCGGAGCGACTCCGATGCGGTGTTGTCGACGATGCGGGCGACGTTGCGCTCGTCGGTCCCGAGCCGCCCCCACTCGCGCCGGAGGCGCTCGGCGGCTTCCGGCGCGAGCGGCCGCGTGTTCGCCTCGTCGGCGGCGCGCACCACGTCGGAGAGCCCGGCCAGAAACACCGCCTGCTCGGCGTGGTGATTGATCAGCTCATCGAGTTTCTTGGCGGTGACGTCTGCGAGCTCCTCGAAGCTCGCGCCGATCGTTTTTTGGAGGGTGGCCTTGCCGATGAAGTAGACGAGGGACAACCCTAACAGGAGGGACGACACCCCGACGATGAGAATCGATCCGACGATGCGCTTCTGAACGCTCTGCCTCACGGCTCCCCCGTCACCCGGCGCTGCTTAGGCGCAGCATTCTAACACGACGGCCGAAAGCAAGACCAGCGGACGGTTCCCGTCGGATCGCCCCGCCGCCGCTCAGCGCGAGGCAACGTAGACCCCGAAGCCAAGGTACAGGACGGCGCCGGCCATCAAATACGCCGGCCGCCACGTGCCCCCTCGCCGCATCGTCGCGTACAACGCGGCGCCCGCGATCAGCGCGACCCATGCGCTCACCATCCCGTAGTGGTCCAACTGCCAGGGGGTGCCGATCAGGCCGACGGCCACCGGGAACGTGGCCTGGAATACCATGGCGCCCGTGATGTTGCCGACCGCCAACGTGTCTTTCTTTTGGGAGATCCAGATCAGGCTGTTGAGTTTCTCGGGCAGCTCGGTGGCGATCGGCGTGATCAGCAGCGACAGCAGCAGGGGGGAGACGCTGACGTTGATCGCGACGGTCTGGACCGTCCCGACGAAGAGGTGCGCGCCCCAGATGATCACGGCCAGGCCCCCCAGCACCTGCGCGGCGATGAGGGACAAGGCGGGGTGCTCGGCGCGCGGGGACAGATACAGCGGCCCGATCGCTTCGCCGTGGCCCTCGCCGCTGTGGCCGATCAGCGTGCGAAGGTAGAAGAGGTAGAGGGCCACCAGCCCGACGGCGACGAGGATGTGCACGGCCTTCGAGGTCGTGTACGCCGCCGCGATCGCCGCCGCGTACCCCAGGAGGAAAAAGCGGAGGTCGATCGACACCGCGGCCGCGTCCAGCCGGAACGTCCACGGCCGACGCCCCATGAAGGCGAACACCAGCAGCCCGGCGCCGAGCAGGGGGAGCGTGAGCGTGCTCAGCATGAACGGCGCGCCGAGGATGGCGCCGACGCCAATCGCCTCGCGTTCGGCCCCGTCGCCGAAGAAAATCGCGATGATCGGGATCACGGTCTCCGGAAGCGCGGTTCCGACCCCGGCGAACACGCTGCCGACCACCCCGTCCGAGACCCCCAGGCGCCTGCCCAGCCACTCGATCCCGTTGGTGAACAGCGCGGCCCCGCCCAGGATCACGAGGATCGCCACGATCACCGTGGTGATCAGGATCAGCAGCGTCATGCCGGGGGCGTCGTCTTCTTCCGCCGACCGGAGCGCCGCCGCCGGTGGCGCGACTTGCGTCCGCCGCCCGCGCCGGCCGGCTCGCCCGCCGGCGCACGCGGCGCCTCCCCGGGTGGCGCCGCGGCGACCTGCCCTTCGACCGGTTCGCCCCACACCAGCCCGCCCTCCTGGACAATCTCGGGCAACGGCGGTGCCTCGACCGACACCTCCAGGGGCGCGCTGCCCGACAGCGTGTGGAGAAACGCGGAGACCTCCTGCATGACCACGCGCAGCGGGCGCCCGGTGGCCTTCGCGAGATCGCGGCAGTCGTCGTATTCGGGACGCATCTCCTGGTGGCCGTCGTGGCGCGTGAGTTTCACCCGCAGGCGTCCCCACGGCGTCGACACGCTCTGCGTGGTGCGCGGCAGCACGGCGCGGGAGACCTCCTGGACCCGCACGCCCAGCGTGGGGGTCTCGTCGAACAACAGCCGGGTGAGCCGCGCGCTGTGCTCGGCTCGCGCCAGCACGCCGATCGTGACCGCCGGCCTCCCCTTCTTCATGATGATGGGGGTGAGAAACACGTCGATCGCGCCGGCCTCCATGAGGCGCTCGGTGAGGTAGTCGTAGATCTGAGGGTTGACGTCATCCACGTTCGCCTCGAGCTGGACGACGCGGTCTTCGCCCCACGGCCGGTCGGTCATGCGCTCGCCCAGGAACAACCGCAAGACGTTCGCGGTCGCCGGCAGCTCGGTCTCGCCCGCCCCGTGACCGATCACCTCGACCCGGCAGGCCGGGAACGGGATGAACCCCTTGGCCAGGGAACTGATGATCGCGGCGCCGGTCGGCGTGGTCAACTCCCGGTCGATCCCTGAGGAATAGACCGGGACCCCGGTGAGGAGCGCGGCGGTCGCAGGGGCGGGGATGGGGAACGCCGCCGAGCGGGTCATCCCGCCGCCCAGGTTCAGCGGCGAGGCGTAGACCTCGTCCACCCCGAGCAGCGACAGCCCCACGACCGCGCCGGCGATGTCCACCAGCGTGTCGACGCCGCCCAACTCATGGAAATGCAGTTGCGACAAGCGCCGGCCGTGGACCTCCGCCTCCGCGCGGGCCAGGCGTTCGAGGATGCCGAGCGTGGCCGCCTCGATCGACCGCCCCAGCCGGCCCTGCCGGAACACCGACACCATTTCGGGATAGTCCTTGATGTGGACTTTGCGGTCATCGACGACGACATCCACCTTGGTGGCCTGGATGCCGGCCTTTTCGACCGTTTTGGCGGACAACCGATACCCGGGCAGTTTCAACGGCGCGAGCCCCTCCTCGAGGCGCTTGAGGCTCAAGCCCGCGTCGATCAACGCCCCGAGGATCATGTCGCCGCTGATGCCCGAAAAACAGTCAAAATACGCAATCTTCATGGGGTATCCATTATCGGACTCGTTGAGGGTGTGGGGCCGCCCACCGGGCTCGATCCGGCCGACGCCCGTTCGCGACGGCAGGGGCTGACGCCATCCGGTTGATGCGGTGCGCCAGCACGCCCGCGCCGTAGCCGTTGTCGATGTTGACCACCGCCACGCCCGCCGCGCAGGCGTTGAGCATCGTCAAGAGGGGCGCCAGCCCGCCGAAGTGCGCCCCGTAGCCCCGGCTCGTGGGCACGGCGATGACCGGCTGGGAGACAAGACCGCCCACGAGGCTCGGCAGCGCGCCGTCCATCCCCGCCACCACGATCAGCACCCGCGCCGCCCGCACACGGTCGAGCTGATCCAGCACGCGGTGCACGCCCGCAACCCCGACGTCGCAGATCGTCTCCACGGGGCTTCCCAGCGCGCGCGCGGTCACGGCGGCCTCCTCGGCCACCGCCAGATCGGCGGTGCCGCCGGTGAGGATGACGATCCCGTCGCCGCCCGACGCCGGCCGCGACCCCACGACCGCGACCCGCGACCGGGGGTGGTACCTCGCGGCGGGGATCGCCCGGCGGATCGCGCGGCCGACGGCGGCGTCGGCGCGGGTCGCGAGCACGGGGGCGCCGGCCTTCGCGAGCCGCTTCACGATGGCCACGACCTCGGCGGGCGTCTTGCCCTCGCAGAGCACGGCCTCGGGCACGCCTTGCCGGAGGTCGCGGTGGTGATCGAGCGCGGCGAAGCCGAGCGCCTCATACGGAAAGTGACGCAGCGCGTCCAGCGCCCCGGGCACCTCGACCTTGCCGTCGCGCACGTCTTCGAGCAGGGTCGCCAGCCGGTCGCGGTCCATCAGTCGGCGCGGCCCTGGTCGACCAGGGGGTACGCGATGTTGGTGATGTGCGAATTGATCCGCTTGAGGTTGGTCAACACGTCCAAATGGATCGCGCTCGTCTCGATGGACTCGGGGAGCCCGGCGTGCAGTCGATGGATGTGCGCCTGCTTCAGTTCGCGTTCCTTCTGGCTGATCCGCGCCTTTTCCTCGATCACGCGCTTGGCGACCTCGGCGTCCTGGCTGGCGAACGCCGCGATCACGCGCTCGAAGTTCGCCACGACCTGGCGGTGCAGTTCGACCATCTCGCGCAGGCCGGTGTCGGAAAACCTGAGATCCTTATACAGTTTTTTCTTCGCCAATTCCATCAGATTCTTGTCGACGATGTCGCCGATGTTCTCCAGATCGTTGATGACCGCAAGCAGCACCATCTCCCGGTCGAGCTGCTCCTTGCTCAACGACTTCTCCGAGAGCTTGGTGATGTACAGCTTGATGTCGCGGTTGAGCGCGTCGACCCAGTCTTCCTTCCGCTCGATCGCCTCCAAGAGTTCCTGATCGCCATCCTGAAACACCCGGATCGTGTCGCGGACCATCTCGTGGACGAGGTCGGCCATGCGCAGGGCCTCGCGGGTGGCCTGCCCCAGCGCGAGCGACGGCACGTCGAGGACGTGGGGATCGAGGTACTTCGGCTGCGCCCACTCGTCCGCCTGCGGCCGCTCGCGCACCAGACGGGACACGACGTTCGCAAACGGCACCGTGAACGGCAGGAACACCACCGCCAGACCCAGGTTGAACAGGGTGTGGGCGTTCGCGACCTGGCGCGACAGGCCGTCCGCCGAGGCGCCGACCCAGGTTTCGAACGGGCCCAGGATGGGGAAGACCAGGGCGACGCCGGCCACCTTGAAGAGGGTGTGCGCCAGCGCGACCCTCTTCGCCTCCGGCAGCCCGCCCACGCTCGAAATCAGCGCCGGGACACACGTGCCGATGTTCGCGCCCAGGATGACGGGGAGCGCCGCATGGAGCGAGAGCAGTCCCTGCGAGGCGAGCGCGAGCGCGATGCCGATGGTCGCGGCGCTGCTGTGGAGCAGCCCGGTCAACCCCGCGGCAACCGCGATGCCGACGAGCGGGTGGTCGCCCAGCGACGCGAGCAGCGGCCCCACCTGCGGGGCCTCCGCGAGCGGCGCCATCGCCGACGAGATCGACCGCAGGCCTAGGAAAATCAGGCCGAAGCCCAGGATCGCGGTGCCGGTGGTCTTTGCGCGGCGGTCGCGCGCGAAGAACATCACGACAAACCCCAGGGCGACAATGCCGAGCGCGTACTCGAAGATCGGGAACGCGAGCAATTGAACGGTGGCCGTCGTGCCGATGTCGGCGCCGAGGATGACCGCCATGGTCTGGCGCAGCGAGAGCAGCCCCGACCCCGTGAAGCCGACCAGCATGACGGTGGTCGCGCTGCTGCTTTGCAAAATCGCCGTGATGAGGGCGCCGGCGCCCATGCCGAGAAGCCGGTTCCTCGTGATCGACGCGAGGATGTACCGCAACCGGGTCCCGGCCAGCGCCTGGAGCCCCTCGCCCGCGAGGTGGAGGCCGTACAGGAGCAGGCTGACCCCGCCCGCTACCTCCAGGATCATGCGGCCCACGGCGCGCTCCGCGACGCGAAGCAACTGTCTAGCGTCACGCTAGACACGACTATCCCGCTCCGGCCGGAGCGTCGCCGGACCCCGCGCCGAAGCGCTCGGCCGGCCGCGCGAGCTCATCGCCCACCGCCGGTTCCATCAGGTCGGTGACCGCCTTGCGCGGATCCTTCCCCTCGTAGAGCACGGCGTGGATCTGCTCGACGATCGGCATCAGCACCCGGTACTTCCGCGACAGCGCGTACGCCGCGCGGGTGGTGGTGACGCCCTCCGCGACGAAGCGCGCGTCCGCCATGATCCGTTCGAGCGACTCCCCGCGGGCGATCCGTTGGCCGACGGTGTGGTTGCGGCTCTGGGCGTCGGTACAGGTCAGGACGAGATCGCCCAGCCCCGAGAGCCCCGAGAACGTCCACGGCTGGCCGCCCATCGCCACGCCGAGCCGCGTGATCTCGGCGAGCCCGCGCGTGATCAGCGCGGCGCGCGTGTTCGCGCCGAACCCCAGGCCGTCGGAGCCCCCGGCGGCGAGCGCGATGACGTTCTTGAGCGCGCCGCCGAGCTGGACCCCGATGACGTCGGGGGTGGTAAACAGTTTGAACTGCGCGGTGGTCAGCAGCTCCTGCAGGCACCGGCCGGTCAACGGATCCCGGCACGCCAACGCGACCGCCGCCGGCGAGCCCCGGGCAACCTCCGCCGCGAATGACGGCCCGGACAGGACGGCGAGGGCATGGCCGCTCCGCGGGGGCAGCACGTCGCGGAGGACGTCGGTCATCAGGGCCAGGGTGTCCACCTCGATCCCCTTCGTCGCCGACACCAGGGGAACGCCCGGCGGCAAATGGGGCACGAGGCGGGTGAGGACGGCCCTGAACGCGTGGGAGGGCACGGCCAGGATCACCGCGTCGACCGCGGCGACGGCCTCGGCAAGGTCGGTCGTGGAGGCAATGCCGGGCGCGAGGGGAATCCCGGGAAGGTAGCGCTCGTTGCGGCGGTCGGCCGCGATCCCCGCGGCCACCTCGGGCTCGTAGCACCACAGCCGGACGCGGTGGCCGGCGCCGGCCGCGAGGTGGGCCAGCGCGGTCCCCCACGCCCCCGCACCGATGACGGCGAGGACACGCGCGGTCATCGCGCGAGCCCCCCGATGAAGGCGCGGCAAAGACCTGTCGGCCGCTCCGCGCAGCCGCTTGTGCGAATGTGTTTCACGTCGGGTGAGAGGATGGACTGCCCGGAAGACTGTAGCAGATTGCCGCGGCGCCCGCAAGAAAACCGCGCCGATCGACCCTGCGCGAGCGCGCGGCGATCAGCGCCGCGGGATGGTCGGCGACGACGGCCGCGCGCCGGGGGGAATCGCCTGAGCATGCGCCGGATCGCTCAGCACCTCCAGCGTCTCGATCAGCACGTCGTAGTCTTCGCGCGACAAGAGCACGACGTCCCCCTCGTCGTGCGTGATCTGGAAGGTCTCGTGGCCCTTCACCGATTGCCGCACGAGTCGGGAAAGCTCGGCTTTGGCCTGATCCGCGGTGATGGATTTCACGGTCGCTCCTCGCTGTGGCCGCTCACGCAGTAATCCCAAACTACGCGGGCAGTATAGGACGGGGCGGGAGGCGGAGTCAAGACCGGCCGCCCCGCCTGACCGGCCGCCCCGCCTCCTCGGGCGCGTGCCGTTGACACGGTTCCAACTCTCCCGCTAAGATCGTAGCGGCTCGGTCAACGTTCCCGCATCCCGTTTCGATCACGCGGTGCAAGGAGGTGTCTCATGATCCGTCATGGTGTGGGCGTTCGGAGTCTGCTCGCCGCCGGAGTCGGTGTGGCCATGTGGCTCGTCGGTGCGGGTGGGGCGTTTGCGGCGTACGAGGTGTGGGTGCTCGACCAGGGGACGAACACGCTGCTGATTTACGGAGGCGACACGCTGGCAGCCGATGCGCAGCCGGAAAAGATCGACCTCTCGCCCCACGGCGGCGCCAAGCCCCACATGATCCTCTTCTCTCCCCAGCACGACTACGCGTTCATCGCGAACGTCGGCTCGGGCCACGTGTACATCATGCGCGCGAGCGATCGGAACGTCGTCTTCAACGAAGACTTGGGCCAGCAGACGCACGCGGTCGTGCCGTCCCCCGATGGCAAGCGCGCGCTGGCGGCCAATCAGAATGACAAGAAGCTCACCGAGATCGTCACCGAGTACGGCAAGGGCGCCTTCCGCGTGGGCCGGGTGCTTGATCTGGAGCAGGCGCCGGAGCTGGCGGATGTCACTGAATTTCCCGACCGCGCGCCCATCTGCGGGATGTTCACGGCCGACGGGGCGAAGGCTTATGTCACGCTGCGCGGCGGCGGGATCGCCGTCGTCGCCTTCCCCGCAAAGGCGGACCAGCCGCTCAAGGTCGTCACAGCCTTCGGGAAGGTGAAGAGCGGGATCGACGCCGCGGGGTGCGGTACGGTGCGCAGCGCGGACGGCAAGCGGATGTATGCCAATTCGGGCTCTCTCACCGGCGGCAAGTTCTACGTGTTCGACGCCGCGAAGGACGTCCTCGTCACGACGACCTCGCTCGCGGAGACCGGGAAGGACGCCCACGGCGTGGCGCTCGCCGGCAAGCACGTGTGGGTGGCCAACCGCAAGGACGACAACCTCGCCGTGCTTTCGTCGGAGGGCAAGGTCGTGGGTAAGATCGACGCGATTGGCGACGCGCCGGATCTGCTGGACGTCGCGCCGGGCGGCGACCGCGTGTTCGGGACCCTACGGGGCCCGAAACCCGCCACCGGCACCCACGACATCGCCGGAACGACGCCGGGGGTGGTTGTCCTGAAGGTCGCAGACGGCGGCAAGACCGCCACGCGCGAGTTCGTGGTGCCCATCGGCGACCAGAGCCCCGAGTCCCCCAGCGATCCCCACGGGATCGCCGTTCGGAAGACGGGACGGTAATCCACCGTTCCGTCGGCGGCCCGGTGGGGCCTGGCAGCCTCGCGCGGGGCAGACCAAGCTACGCCGCAACGGTCTGCCATCAGGCCACACATGTCTGACGCCCTCACGCAGGTGATCGCCTACCACCAGGCGACGAAACACCAGTTTCATGCCTATGCGCGCGGGCCGCACCAGATGGACTGGGCCACGCAGCCCAATCCCTTTCGGCGGTATGAGGGCGCCCCGCTGATCGCGCTGGACCATGTTCCACCTGGCCCGGACCCCCTCTATGAAGCGGCCTTCGTGGCGGGCCATGTCCCGCCGCAGCCCTTCACGCACCGCGCCGTGTCGCAGCTCTTCTCCGACAGCCTGGCCCTCTCGGCGTGGAAACAAGCGGGGGACTCGTCCTGGGCGCTGCGGATCAATCCCTCCAGCGGCAACCTCCATCCGACCGAAAGCTATCTGGTCTGTGGACCGATCGCCGGGCTGTGCAAGATGCCGATGGTCTGGCATTACGCGCCCGCCGCACACGCGCTGGAGCAACGCGCTGAGTTTCCATTGGAGACCTGGCAGGCGTTGACCCAAGACCTACCGGCACCAGTGCTCCTGATCGGATTGACGTCGGTACACTGGCGGGAGGCCTGGAAGTATGGTGAGCGGGCCTATCGCTACTGTCAGCACGATGCGGGGCACGCGATCGCCGCGGTAAGTCTGGCCGCCGCGGCCTTGGGTTGGCAAGCGACCCTGCTTGATGATGTGGGGACCGACTCCGTGGCCAGCCTGCTGGGCGTCGTCGATCCCCAAGGGGCCGAAACCGAAGAACCTGACTGTGTGCTGGCGGTCTATCCCCAAGGAGAGTCCTGTCGGACGCTCACGATGCCGAGCAACGTGCTGGCGACCTTTGCAACCCTGCCATGGATGGGCACGCCGAATGCGTTAAGCCGCGGCCACGTGGAGTGGCCGATCATCGATCGTGTGACGGCGGCGACCCACAAGCCGCCCACCGATCACGTGTATGGGGCTTCTCGGCCGACGGGCCCGCCGCTCGTGGTCGGTTCGGCGCCGCTGGCTCTTCGCCGGATGATTTTTCAGCGCCGCAGCGCCGTCGCCCTGGATGGGCGGACCGGCATCACGCGCAACGCGTTCTATCAGATATTGGCCAAGACCCTGGCCGGGCCGGGTCAATTCCCGTTCAATACGCTCCCCTGGACACCGCTCATTCACCTGGCCCTCTTTGTCCACCGCGTTCAGGATGTCGATCCCGGTTTATACATCCTGGTCCGCGACCCCATGCAGACGCCGGCGCTGCGCGCCGAGATGAAACCAGACTTTGCCTGGGAAAAACCGGAAGCCTGTCCGGAAGGGCTGGAGCTCTATCGTTTACAGCCGGGGGATGCACGCGAGCTAGCCGAGCAGGTCTCCTGCCATCAAGCGATCGCGGCCGACGGCTGCTTGAGCCTCGGCATGATCGCGGAGTTTGAGCGGCCGTTGCAGCAGCACGGGCCCTGGTTCTATCCGCGGCTCTTTTGGGAAAGCGGCGTCGTCGGCCAGGTCCTGTATCTGGAAGCCGAGGCGGCGGGGATCCGCGGCACCGGCATCGGCTGTTTCTTTGATGATCCGATGCACGCCGCGCTGGGGCTGAAGACCCTGCGGTACCAGAGCCTGTATCACTTCACGATGGGCGGCCCGGTCGACGACCCGCGGTTGAGAACTCTCCCTCCCTATTCCACCGCTCAGAACCAAGGCGTTTCGTAGGGACGTTTCAGGACGCTGGGCGGGTGGACCAGCGACTGGAGTTTTTACCGGCCGTAGGGCTTCGACGCCTCGCCGACGACGAAGATGAACTCGATGTCGCCGTCGGGCGTACCGAGGCGGGCGACTATGATATTCCGGCCCTCCGTCGGCACGTCGCCCGAACGCGGAGTCGAGAGCTCCACCTTCTTGCCCTGACGGGCGCCGACGGCCGCGAGATTGCCGCCGACGACGTTCAGGAACTCGCAGGTGGCGTCCAGGATCGCCGACTTGGCATCAGGCGCCACGGGCTCGCCAAGCATCGCCGAGGCGATCTGCGCGCAGAGGCGGTCGCTCGCACGCAGCGCGATCTCGCCCTCGTGGTCCCCGGTGAACGCCACCCGCGCGGTGTAGGTGGTCACGCCCCGCGCCTCGGTGAGCGAGTAGCGGAGATCGAGAAGCTTCACCGGGAGACTCGCCAGCCGCATCAGCAACTTCATTGCGAGGTCGACCGCCGGCGCCGCCAGCCCCGTCGAGTCCTTCTGGCGAGGGAGCCCGCTGGAGAACTGGTAGGCGTCCTGATCCTTCTTGAAGGCCTGGAGCTGCTCCGAAAGCTGCGCGTCGCTGAGCGCGCCGGTCTTCACGAGCGCCTCGCCGATCATCACGTGCGAGTTCTTCTGGGCTCGCAGCACCTGGTCGACCTGCGCCTGGGTCATGAAGCCCAGCTTGATCGCCGCTTCGCCGGTCTTCAAGTCCTCGCTGCGCTGACGGGAGAAGATCTTCGCCAGCTTGTCCTTGTCCAGCAGGTCGAGGTGGATCGCGGTGTCGCCGAACTTGAGGTTCATCTTCTCCTGATAGGAGAGCGCCGCCAGCAACTGCTCGGCGTTGATCGCTCCATTCTCGAGGAGGAACTGCCCAAAGAATCGAACCGCCATCGTCTTTCCGCCTCCGCTAGACCGAGTCCAGGACCTGAAGCACCTTCGCCGAATCAAACGGCTTGCTAATGACGTTCGTCGCGCCCGCCTTGAGGCACTCGGCGAGCTTATCGGCCACCCCTCCCACGGAGCTGATCATGACGACCCGCGCGTCGGGCTTGATCTGCCGGATCATCCTCAGGGTCTGCACGCCGTCGAGGTTGGGCATCACCACGTCCATACAGACGAGGTCGGGTGGGCTGGATTGGAACGCCTTCAGCGCTTCGAGGCCATCCCTAGAGTGGCCCACGACCTTGTACCGCCCACTTTCTTCGAGGATCTTGGAGAGCTGCTTCGCAATCGTGGCGCTGTCATCCACCACCAGCACCGTCCGCGTTTCCGCCATCGATATCCCTCCCGCCGACTCCGGTCCGCCTGAGTGTAGCACAGCGGCCACGCCACAGCCTGGCCATTCTATGGGCAGGCTCCTAGGCCGAGTCCAAGACCTGAAGAACCTTCGCCGGATCAAACGGCTTGCTGATGACGTTCGTCGCGCCCGCCTTGAGGCACTCGGCGACCTTGTCGGCCCCCCCTCCCACGGAACTGATCATGACGACCCGCGCGTCGGGTTTGATCTGCCGGATCATCCTCAGGGCCTGCACGCCGTCGAGGTTGGGCATCAGCACGTCCATGCAGACGAGGTCGGGGGGGCTGGACTGGAACGCCTTCAGCGCTTCGAGGCCATCGGTGGCGTGGCCGACGACCGTGTAGCGCCCACTCGCTTCAAGGATCTTGGAGAGCTGCTTCGCAACGGTGGCGCTGTCATCCACCACCAGCACCGTCCGCGTTTCCGCCATCGATGTCCCTCCCGGCCATTCCGGCCGCCCGAGTATCGCACGACGCTCGACTACCGCCCGTATCGGCTGAATGATCTGGTCCTTCGGTATGCGCGCAGGCCGGAGCCACTGGGTATTGGCATCTCAACGCTGCTCCTGGGGGGAATCCGGCGCTCACCGTAGCACAGGGGCGGAAAGCAATTCAAGCGTGAAGAAACAAGGAGACGGAATCCGCCGGCTGGTCAGCGCCCCGGCCGTTTCACCAGCGCGTCCGCAGACGGCGTTCCGGGGCCCATCAGAAACAGCGCCAGCGCCATCGCGAACAAGACGAGCGTGAATTCGATCCCGCGATTGGAGAGGAGGAAGCGGCGCCGATCCGATGGCTACAATTTCGTCTCGGCGTACTCACGTTCCTCTACCGCCGCGCCGGACTCGCCGTCTCCGCCGGAATCGGAGATCGGCCGGCGGCTGCGCGCGAGCAGCGTGTATGCGGTGGGGATGACGAACAGCGTGAGCAGCGTGCCCAGCAGCAGACCGCCCACGATCACCCAACCGATCTGCTGGCGGCTTTCGGCGCCGGCGCCCCTCGCGAACGCCAGCGGGATCGCACCCAGAATCATCGCGGCGGTGGTCATGAGGATCGGCCGCAGCCGCAGACCCGCCGCCTCCACCACGGCATCACGGAGGGCGCGACCCCGCTCCTGCAATTGATTGGCGAACTCCACGATCAGGATGCCGTTCTTGGTGATCAAGCCCACCAGCATGACCATGCCGATCTGGCTGTAGACGTTGAGCGTGCCTCCGGCCAGGTACAGCGACAGCAGCGCGCCGGTCACCGCGAGCGGCACCGACAGCATGATGATGAAGGGATCGACGAAACTCTCAAACTGCGCCGACAGCACCAGGTAGAGGAAGATCAACGCCAGCACGAACGCCAGGTACATGCTGACGCCCGATTCCTTGAATTCGCGCGACTGACCATCCAGGGCCGTCTGGGCGCCGGCGGGCAACACCTCCTTCGCAGCTTGGTCCATGAAAGCCAGCGCATCGCCCAGGGCGACGCCGGGCGCCAGATTGGCCGAGATGGTGGCGGACCGGAGGCGGTTGAAGTGGTTCAGTTCCTTCGGCGCCACGGTTTCCCGGATCTGGACCAGATTGTCGAGCCTCACCAGTTGCCCGTCTTTGCCGCGCACAAAGATGGCGGCCAGGTCGGTCGGGGTGGTGCGGTCTTTGTCCGCCAGTTTCACGATGACGTCGTACTGCTCGCCCTCGCGCTTGAAGCGGGTGACCTGCCGGCCGCCGAGCAGGGTTTCCAGCGTGCGGCCGACCGTGTCCACCTCCACGCCAACGTCGGAGGTTTTTTCGCGGTCCAGCTTGACCGTCAATTGCGGTTTGTTCAGTTTCAGGTCCGAGTCCATGTTGACGAGGCCGGGGAACTCGCGAGCCTTGGCCATCAGATTGTTGACCATCGTTTGCAGCTCGGCGTAACTGCTCGCCTGCACCACGAACATGAGGGGCGGGTTCCGGAAGCTCTGGCCGAGCGAGGGCGGATTGACCGGGAAGGCCATGACGCCCGGCAACCCGAACATTTTGGGCATCAACTCCGCCGCGATCTGTTGCTGCTTGCGGGGCCGTTCCGACCAGGGTTTCAGACTGACGAACGAGAAGGCGGAGGTGACCGGATTCGGCCGCTCCAGCCCCGGGGCGACGACCATGAAGTAGGTCTTGATTTCCGGCACCTGGGCGTACAGCGCTTCCACGCGCCGCGCGTAGCTGTCGGTGTAGGCCATGGTCGCCCCTTCCGGCGCCAGCATGACCCCGATGATGATGCCGCGATCCTCCAGCGGCGAGAGCTCCGCTTTCAGGGTCATGAAGAGGATCACGATCGCCCCCGCAGCCGCCAAGCCCAGCGACAGGATCAGTCCGCGGCGGCTCAGGGCACGGGTCAGCAGCGCCTTGTAGCCGGTGTTGAGCCGTTCCATCCAGCGCTCGATGATCCGGTAGAGGCGGCCGTGCTGCCGCTCATGGCGCAGCATCTTCGAGCACATCATGGGGGTCAACGTCAGGGCGACGAAGCCCGACACGATCACCGCGGCGGAGACCGTCAGGGCGAATTCCCGAAAGAGCCGGCCGGTCGTGCCGGTCATGAAGGCCACGGGCACGAACACCGCGGCCACGGTGATCGTCATGGCGATCACGGCGAACGCGATCTCTTTGCTGCCTTCCAACGCCGCCTGTCGGGGCGGCATCCCGTGCTCGATGCGTCGGTAGATGTTTTCCAGCATGACGATGGCGTCGTCCACCACCAGCCCGATCGCCAGCACCAGCGCCAGCAGCGTGAGGACGTTCACGGAAAAGCCCAGGGCGTTGACGAAGATGAAGGCGCCGATCAGGGAGACCGGAATCGTCACGAACGGGATCAGCGTCGCGCGCACCGAACGCAGGAAGAAGAAAATGACCAGCACGACCAGGATGAGCGCCTCGGCGAGGGTTTCGAAGACCGACTTGATCGATTCGTTAATGAAGACCGAACTGTCGAAGCCGATTTGCAGCTTCATGCCGGCGGGCAGCGCGGCGATCAGGTTGGGCAACTCCGCTTTGACGCCCTTGGCCACGGCCAGCGTGTTGGCGTTGGACTGCTTGACCACGCCCACACCGACCGCGGGATTGCCGTTGACCCGCACCGCGTTGCGATCGTCGGCCGCGCCGAGTTCGGCGTAGCCCACGTCGCGCAGCCGCACGGGATAGTTGTTCACCTCGCGGATGATGAGGCGGTCGAACTCCTCCGGCGTGCGCAGATCGGTTTCGGTTAAGACGGTGAATTCGCGCTGTCGGCTTTCGATGCGGCCCGACGGCACGTTGACGTTCTGCCGGCGCAGGGCGTCCTCGACGTCCTGCGGGGTGAGGCCGTAGGCCGCCAGCCGTTCCCGATCCAGCCACAGGCGCATCGCGTAGCGGCGCTCGCCGCCGATCATCACGCTGGCGACGCCCGGCAGCGTTTGCAGCCGGTCTTTGACCACGCGGTCGGCGTAATCGGTGATCTCCAGCGGCGTGTGGTGGTCGCTGGAAAAGGCGAGCCAGATGATGGGGAAGGCGTCGGCCTCGATCTTGGCGATGACCGGCTCATCCGTCTCGTCGGGCAGTCGTCCGCGGACGCGGGCGACGCGGTCCCGCACGTCGTTGGCCGCGACATCGATGTCCCGGGCCAGCGTGAACTCCACGGTGATCTGACTGACCTCTTCACGGCTGGCCGATTTGATCGTCCGGATGCCTTCGATGCCGGCCAGCGAGTCTTCCAGCGGCTGGGTGATCTGGCTTTCGACCACTTCGGCGCTGGCGCCGGTATACACGGTGCGCACCGAGACGATCGGCGGATCGATATTGGGATATTCCCTGACGGCAAGGCGCGTGTACGAGATGATGCCGACCAGGATCAGCATCACGCTCATCACGGTCGCTAGGACCGGGCGGCGAATCGAGAGGTCCGGAAGAACCACGTTAGCCCTTGACTGGCGGCGGTCCGCCTTGGTTGATGATCGTGACCGGAGCCCCGTCGCGAATCTTCGCCTGGCCCCCCGTCACCACGACGTCGGCGGGGCCGAGCCCCGAGACCACCTCGGCCTCGCCGTCTTTGCGCCGGCCGATGACCACCTTGACCATGGCGGCCTTGCCGTCAACGACACGGTACACGAACGCCTCGTCGCCCATCGGCACGACGGCCTGTTCGGGAACGAGCACGGCGTCCGGGCGTTCGCCGAGCGCCACGGCGACCCGCGCGAACATTCCGGGCCGAAGTTGCCCGCCCGG
>Ga0154928_150_pt2 | contig 25376 bp, 23 predicted proteins | sample RifCSPhighO2_01_FD_105896 | JGI IMG/M metagenome (GOLD analysis project Ga0154928, IMG submission 105896) | Nitrospirae bacterium RIFCSPHIGHO2_01_FULL_66_17 | reverse complement strand
GGCGCGCCAGTAGATCTCGACACAGGGCGTTGAGACGACGGGCCTTGGTCCGGTAAAACCCGACTGGATAGATCGCGCGCTCGATCGCCGCCACCGGGAGCGCCACGAGCGCCTGGGGCGTCGTAGCCAGCGCGAAGAGGCGCATGGACGCGGAGGCGGTCGTCGCGTCCTTTGTGCGAAGACTCAACAGACACGACACCAAGATCTGAAACGGGTCGCGGGTCTGGTTGGCAATGACGCCGACGACCGGCACGGGCCACCGATGGATCTCGCGTCTGAGGACGACGATCGCCTGGTGGATCTCGTGCCGGGTCATCCGGGACGGATGTTCCGTCCGCGCCCCTCGCGCGTGTTTTTTTGAGGAAGAGCGCTCGGCCGGTGGTGCGCCGACTCGGGCGACGGGTGCACCAGCGTGTCGTAGAACTCGACGCGCCGATCGCTGAAGAGATGGTTGTAGCGGTTGATGGTTTTCCGTCTGGCGTCCTTGGGGTCGATCGTGATCGTGCGCACCTCCTCCCGGTCGGTCGAGGCACGGATCAGGACCTCGCCTTGCGGACTCACGATCTGGCTGGACCCGATGTAGGTCAGCCGCTCCTTGTCGGCGCGTTCCTCCGCTCCCACGCGATCCGCGGTCACCGCGAAGACGCGGTTTTCCAGGCACCGCGTGATCATGGCGTTCGGTGCGTGGGGCAGGACCAGGTTGGACGGATGGCAGATGATATCCGCCCCGGCGAGCGCCATGCAGCGCATCGATTCGGGGAAAAACCAGTCGAAACAGATCATGACCCCCAGGGTGACCCCGGCCGCGTTCCAGACCCGGAAACCGGTGTTCCCCGGGGTGAACCAGAGCGTTTCCTCATAAAACAGGTGACTTTTACGGTAGACACCGAGAAAGCCTTTGGGGCCGACCACGACCGCCGAGTTGTAGAGGTGACGGCCTTTCCGCTCGGCCAGCCCTCCCACAATCACGCACCGACGCTGGCGAGCGAGAGCGATCAGGCGTTTCGTCGTAGGGCCGTCCGGGACCGCCTCCGCCACGCGATCCACTTCTTTGCGGGATGCGAACTGATAACCGGTGGCGAACAGCTCGGGGAGGACCATGAGGTCGGCATCCACCCGTTTCAGGAGATCGGCGACGCGGTCGAGGTTGGTTTTGACCCGACCGAATAGGGGAGAGTTTTGAACGAAACCCACGTCCATGGCCACCACCCCGCATCGACGTGGTACAATAGCATAGCTCCACCGGCCGACACAAATTCACCGATTAACTAGTTGATTGCAAAGAGAAATCGGCGTCATTGACAACCCCCGTTGATTGGTGCTACATAATCTACTCATCCAAGGTGTCCGCCGTTCACACGGGTGGGGAGCGATGTTAACCCAGATGAAGGTGAGAGGGCTGATGTTCGATCCCCCGAACAGCTATATCGTGGTTCTTCGCGGGGAAGAGGGCCAGGACACGTTGCCGATCTGGATCGGCAAGCCGGAGGCGAACGCCATCAGCCTGGCCCTGGAGAGCGTGAAGCTGTCTCGCCCGATGACGCACGACCTGATCAAGAACGTGCTGGACGCGATCGACGCGAAGATCATCAGCGTGGTGATCACCGACCTGAAGGACAACACCTATTTCGCCAAAATCCATCTGACCCACCACGACGCGGAGATCACCGTCGATTCCCGGCCCAGCGACGCGATCGCGCTGGCGCTGAAGGGCGAGAGCCCGATCTTTGTGGAGAGCGACGTGATCCAGAAGCACAGCTCCGAAGAACTGGATCGGTGGCTAGAAAATCTCCGTCCCGAGGACTTCGGCCGGTACGATGCGTAAGACCAGGGCAGGTGTCGTGACACGGGTGCTCGCCCCGTGTCTGGCCGGCTGGAACGGTGAAACGAACGATGAACGAGGGGAGACTCGAGTGCGCGACAATTCGATCACGTCGAACACGCCGATGCAGGCGTACCTGAGCGAGAACGTCTTCATGGGAATGGTGCTCTCGACCGTCGAGGTCTACAAGAAGGAATGTTTCGGGTTATTGCTGGGGTATCGCACCGCCGAGAAGTACGTCGTCGAACACGCGATTCCCTATCAGAGCGTGAAGCGTGGCCATAATTTCGCCGAGCTCCGAAGCGATAAATGGCAGCTCATGCAAGAGGTGTTGAAGCACTTCCCGCGTTTGGATGTGTTGGGAGACTACCACTCGCACACGATGTACGGCGATGTGCGGGCGGAGGTGTCGTTGAGCCGCGACGACATCGAGTACATGGACCCCAACGATCTGCAGGTGGTCATCGCGATCAACGAGAACCGCCGAAGCCGCGGGTGGACGGTGAACACGGATCGAACGATGTCGGGGTCGTTGGACCGGTACCACTTTAAGATCGCCGCCTACTACGACGCCAACCGCGGCGGGGCTCACGGGATCTATCGCAAGGTGGCGAACGGCCGTCCGCGTGCACGCGTGGCGCCCCGTCTGCAACTGGCCACGATTCAGTGCCCCTTCACGCTGGCGCCCGCGGCGAAGGCCCTCTAAAGGCGCCCGCCGTGGAAATCCAACTCTCGGTCCAGGGGGTGCTCGCCGACCCGACCACGGAGTCTCACATCGTCGTGCTGCAGGATGAGACCAAGTTGCGGACCCTGCCGATTTGGGTCGGCATGAGCGAAGGCAACGCGATCCGGGTCGCCGTCGAGGGCATTTCGGCTCCTCGACCGCTCACCCATGACTTGCTGCGCCGGATGTTGGATCGCCTCAAGGCCACGGTGAAGAAGGTCGTGGTCAACGAGCTGCGGGAAAACACGTTTTACGCGACGATCCATATGGAAGCGGATGGGCGGGAGCTGACGATCGATGCCCGCCCCAGCGACGCGATCGCGTTGTCGCTTCGGAGCGGCGCGCCAATCTTCGCTCGGCAGGAGCTGCTGGCGGGCTCGGAGGCCGAGCGCGTTCAGGCCTGGCTGGAAGACCTCAAACCGACCGATTTCGAAGACCGCTGATCCAGCGCCGTCGGCGCGCCGAAGGCCGCCCCGTCAGATCGAGATTTCCTCGGTTTCTGTTTCGACCTCAAGAGTTAGGTTCGTTCGCTCCGTGTGCAGTTTGACGGAGACCAACTTCGACACCCCCGGCTCTTCCATCGTGACCCCGTACAGCACGTCCGCCTGCTCCATGGTCCGCCGGTTGTGCGTGACGACGAGGAACTGCGAGTGGGCGGTCATCGGCCTCAGTGCCCGCGTGAACCGCCGGACGTTCTCCTCGTCGAGCGGCGCGTCGATCTCGTCCAACACGCAGAACGGGCTCGGGTGGATGAGAAAGCTCGAAAACAGCAGCGAGATAGCGGTGAGAGCCTTCTCGCCGCCGGAGAGCAGCGAGATGTGCCGCAGCTTTTTGCCCGGAGGCTGGGCGACGATGTCGATGCCGCACTCCAGCGGATCGCCGTCGTCGGCGAGGCGCAGTTCGGCGTGACCACCCTCGAAGAACGTCTGGTAGACCACGCCGAACTTCCCGTTGAGCGCGTGGAACGCCTCCAGAAAGAGATCGCGGGTCGTCTCGTTGATCTTGGCGATGGCAGCGTGGAGATTCGCGACCGACTGGGTTAAATCGGCTTCCTGGGCCGCGAGAAACGAGTGTCGTTCCTCCAGTTCGCGGTACTCATCGATGGCCGACAGGTTCACGCCGCCGAGCTGGGCCAGGGCATCTTTCAACCGCGCGACGCCGGCGTCGATCTGATCGGGGTCGCACGGGGGCGGGGGGAGGGCGTCGAGGGATACCGTGGCCAGATCGACGTGATACCGATCGAGAATCTCGTCGACCTGCTGGCTCGCCCGCAACCGCGTTTCGGCCTGGGAGACGGTCAAGGCCTGGAGGCGCTGTTGGAGCGCGTCGGCCTCGCGGCGCGTCACACGCGCGGCGTCTTCGAGCTCTCGGATGCGATGTGCCTGTCTGGACTTCGCCTCGCCGACCTCCGCCACGCGCTGTCGGAAGCGCGCGACGTCGCTCTCGGCGTTCCTCAGCGCCTCGGTCACGCGTTCGCGTTCCTGGACGGCCGAGGCGAGCCGGGATTCGAGCTGATCGCCGGCCGCCTGCTTGGCGGTCACCTGCCGGCTGATCTCGTCGATCCGATCGGCAAGCGTGTTGCGCGTGGACGCGAGGTACTCGATCTTCTCGCGACGGGTGGCCAGCCCGAGCCGTGCATCCGTGACGGCGCCGGTCGCTTCGGTCAGAGCGCCTTTGAGCCGGGACGCCGCTTCGTACTGGGCGAGCAAGGATCGCTCCTCCCGAGCCTTGGTGTCCTCGTGGGAAGAAAGGGCCGACTCCGCCTCCGCGACCGAGGCCGCCATCGCGGCGAGCTCGTTGCCGGCCGCTTCTTCTTCGAGCGTGAGCAGCGCGAGCCGCCTGTCCAGTTGAAGGATCTCTTGGGCAACGGCTTCGGCCGCTTTTTGCTCGTGCACCAGCCGAAGCTCGCCCTCGCGCAGCGCGTCTTCGAGTTGTCCAAGCGTCCGGCGATCCGCATCGAGCGCCGCTCGGAGGGCGGCGACCGAGGCTTCCAGCGGTGCGATGGCGTCCTCGGCGTTCTTTACGTCGACTTCGAGGGCCTTGATGGTCCGCTTCCGCTCGAGCAGGCTCAGCCCCGCGCGGGGGCCCGCGCCGCCGCTGACCACGCCCGAGGGAGCGAACACCTCTCCGGAGACCGACACCCATGTCATGCCGTGCCGGTCGTCCTCCCAGCATTGCCGGGCGGTCGCGCGGTCGGTCACGATGACGACCCGATCCAGCAGGGCCGCGCGCAAATCCTCAAACCCCGGGCGGCATCCGACCAAGTCGCGCGCCGCCCCGTGGATCTCGGACAGGACGGGCAGGTCCGGGAGCGCCGTCGTCGCGTCGAGGCGCGGGGCCCGAGGCACGAACGTGGCGCGGCCGGCGTTGTGGGCGTCCAGGACCCCGATCGCTGCCATGATGTGGTCGTGTCCCTCGGCCACGACGCCCTGCAGTCGGTCGGCCAACACCGCCTCGATCGCGCGTTCATAGTGGGGAGGGATGTCGAGCACGTCGGCGACCACTCCCAACAGTCCGGCCGCGGCCGTGGGGTCCCCGCCGTGGAGCACGTGGCGCACGCCTTCGTCGTAGCCGACGAGGTCGCGCTGCAGAGCCGCCAGCGAGTCGAGCGTGGCGCGCAACCGGGTGAGGTCGTCGCGGCGGGCGGTCAGGACCGCCTCTCCCTCGTGGAGGGCGGCCTGCCGTCCCACTGAGGCGTCCCGCACGGCCGCCCGTTCCGCCTCCCGCGAGGCGAGCGACTGCGCGTGGAGTTGATGGGCCGCCTCAAGGTTCTGGTGCACGGTGTGTTTCTGGAGGATTTCGGCGCGCGCGGCGGCGCTCTCGTCCTCGTAGCGCGTGCGCCGCTTCTCGAGCTCCTCCCGCCGGCTCGCGAGTGTCGTCAACGCGTTGGTTGCGGCCGCGATGCCCGAAAGCGCCTGGAAGATCCGGTGTCGAGTCTGCTCGATGTCCGCCGCCGCGTGGGCCAATTGCTGCTCGAACACCCGGACGGCTTCTTCGCGTGACGCGAGCTGTGCCTCGTCGTCCTTGATCGCAGCCGCGGCCGACTCCCACTCGACCGCGCACCGGGCGGCTTCGTCCCGGCGATCTACGAGCGCGCGCGCCAGCGCCTCAAGCTCGGCAGCCAGCGCCTCGCGTTGGCCGCGCCACTCCTCGGTTTGGGCGGCGAGGAAATCCAACCGATGGCGCGCGTCCTGCGCGCGCGTTTCCCCCTCGACGAACTGCGCCTGAGCCTCCTGATGGTGGCGATCGAGATCGCCCAACTCGGCTTTGTGGGCTTCGATCGTGACCTCGGTCGAACCCAGGGCGGCCAGCAGCCGCGCCTCCTCCACGCGCTCTCGATCCACCGCCGAGCTCAGCTCCGCGGCTTGCACGCTCCACTCCTGGAACCGGGTGGTGGCCGCCCGGAGTTCGAGGGCTTTCAGCTCGTCGTATGTTTGGCGGTACCGCTCGGCTTTCTTGGCCTGGCGGTCGAGAGAGGACAGTTGACGCTTGACCTCTCCCATGATGTCGCGGACACGCAGGAGGTTCTGCTCGGTCGAATCCAGTTTGCGCAGCGCTTCGGTCTTGCGGATTTTGTATTTGGTAATCCCTGCCGTCTCTTCGACCAGCACGCGCCGCTCGAGCGGCGACGCGTTGATGATCGCGTCGACCTTGCCTTGCTCCAGCACCGTGTGACCCTTGGCGCCTGCGCCGGTTTCGATAAGCAGGTCGCGGACATCCTTCAACCGGCACGGAACCCGGTTGATGAGGTACTCGCTCTCTCCGGATCGGTAGAGTCGCCGGGTGATGGTGATCTCGGTATACTCGCCGGCCGGACCGTCGAGCTCTCCCCGGCGGACGCCGCTCAGGGTGAGCGCCACCTCGGCCAATCCGGTCGGTGCCCGCTGCGCGCTTCCGTTAAAGAGCACGTCTTCCATCCGGTCGCCCCGGAGCGTCTTCGGGGATTGCTCGCCGAGGCACCAGAGGATCGCGTCGGCGATGTTGCTCTTCCCGCACCCATTCGGCCCCACGATCGCCGTGATCCCAGGCTGAAACGAGAGGATCGTCTGTTCGCCGAACGATTTGAACCCGGTGATCTCTAGTCGCGTCAGTCGCATGTGCACCTCGGCCCAATGGTTGTCATGCGTCAGCTTCGTGACGCCGTTTTACATAGCATAGGCCCGCCAATGATGTAAAGGAGAAAAAAACAAGATTCGCCATTCTTGTTCGGATCGTGGAGGTCGTGAGGGAGGAGCAGACGAACAATCATCCCGCGTGGTACAGTACGGACCATGGTGACCGATGATTCTCATCGCGAATCGCCCGCTCGACTCACGGTGATCTGCCCCGGCTGCCAGGCCGAGTTGGTCGTCGACCCCGCCAGCGGGACGGTGCTGTGGCACCAACCGGTTCCCCCGCCGGCGCCGCCGTCGCTCGATGATCTGGTGAAACACTCGGAGACCAAGCGGCAGGAGGTGGCGGAGCGCTTTGAGCGAGAGCGCCGCGCGTTGAACGACCGAGGGCGCGTGCTCGACGAAAAAGTGAAAGAAGCGCTCAAACGAGTCGATCCGTCCGCCCCGCCGCCCATCCGACCCATCGACCTGGACTGAGCGGCGCGCCCTAGACGCCTGTCCATGAATGGTCATCTGCGGCGTTGTCGCTGCGGAATCCCTCCTCACGTACGACCCAGTACGCTCCGGCGGGAAGCAGCATTCGTCCGTCACGCTAGAGGGGATTCCTCGCTCCGCCTTGCATCTGACGCATTCCTGAACAGGCTCGAACACCCGATGACTCGGGCAGGATCCTAGTCCGAATGCGCTGAATTCTTGCCGCTCGCCGGGTCGTGTGATATCTTTCCTGCGCTTGGAGATCGGTATGCCGCCCCAGTGGGAGCTGACCCTCCTGATCGGCGCCCTGGGCGCCGTGATCGGGAGTTTTCTGAACGTGTGCATCCATCGATTACCGCGCGGCGAGTCTCTCGTCAGGCCGCGGTCCCATTGTCCCGCCTGCGGCGCGCTGATTCGGGCATTCGATAACGTGCCCCTCCTGTCGTTTCTGTGGCTGCGCGGTCGGTGCCGTGGCTGCCGCGCCGCCATTTCGATTCGGTATCCGGCCGTCGAGCTTCTGAACGGCCTCGGGTACGTTCTCCTGTGGCGCCGGTTCGGATGGACGCCCGATGCGCTGATCTACGGCGTGTTTTTCTCGGCCCTGGTGGTCGTGACGTTCATCGACTGGGACCATCAGATCATCCCGAATCGAATCACCTTGCCGGGGATCGTGGTCGGCTTGGTGTCGGCCGCCACCGTTCTGACGGGGAGTTTCGTCGACGCGGTGATCGGCGCGGCCCTCGGTGGAGGGTTGCTCTACGCCGTGGCGGTCGCCAGCGAGTGGGTCCTCAAAAAGGAAGGAATGGGGTTGGGGGACGTGAAGCTGCTGGCCATGATCGGCGCCTTTCTGGGCTGGAAAGCCGTATTGGTGACCGTGTTCGTCGGCGCCCTGGGCGGCTCGCTCGTGGGCCTCGCGCTGATGGCGCTGAAACTCAAACGCCGGGAGGATCCCATCCCGTTCGGTCCATTCCTCGCGGTGGGCGCGGTTTCGGCGCTATTCGCCGGGCCGGAGCTGATTGCGTGGTACCTGCGGCTTGGAGCCTAGCGCCTGGCATGTCCCGCTTCGTCGATCGCGCTGGTGTCGTGGTGTGGCTGGGGATCGCGCTGTGCCTGACGTCGCTGCTGCTTCTATTCCGCCAGCGGATCACTCCCGCAGCGGCGGCGCCGCTCGCGTTCGTCGACATCTCCGTGGCCGTGGCCCTGGGTGTCATGGGACTGGCGATCCTTATCGCCCGTCGAATCGGCCGCCCTGCGCAATCCTCGTCCGAGAACGAGCGCGCCGGCTTTGTGATGGAGACGTTTCAGCGGGTCTTGCGGACCTTAAAGGACAAGGAGACGGACCTCGACCGGCTACGGGCGGAAGCGGTGAGCCGCGCCGAGCGGGTGGAGCGGTACAACGAGAACATCCTGCGGAGCATCCCGAGCGGGATCATCACCTGCGACCCGCGGGGGACCATCACCACCTTCAACGTCGCGGCTGAGCGCATCCTGGGCCGGGCGGCGGGCGACGTGGTCGGGAACCCGTGCGACCAGATCTTCGGCGAAGCAAGCCCCATCGCGGCGATGGTCGGCCGATCGCTGGCCGAACAAGTGCCGATTTCCCGCCGGCAGTGGAACTTTCTCCGGGGGACCGACCGACGGTGCGTGGGGCTCTCCAGCGCGCTCCTCCGGGACCAGGCCGATCGCGTCATCGGGGTCACCGTCGTGTTCACCGACCTCACGGAGATCCAGCGCCTGGAGGAGCAGGTCGAATTCGAGCGTCGCCTCTCGGTATTGGGGGAAATGTCCGCGGGCATCGCGCATGAGTTCCGGAACTACATGGGAACGATCCTGGGCTGGGTGAAGCTTCTGGCGAAACGCCTCCCGGAGGGCGACAGCGGCGGCCCGATGGTTGAAGCGATTATTCGGGAGCTGTCGGCGATGCAGCGCCTGATCGATGACCTGCTCGCGTTCGGCCGCGACCTGGAACCTCAACGCGAGCCGCTGAACCTCCGCGAGCTGATCAAAGAGGCCACGTCGCTCAGACCCGCTCGATCGGACGTGCGCGTGAACGTGACGGTGTCGCCGGGGGTTCCATCCGAGGTCAACTGGGATCACACGCTGGTGCGACAAGCGGTGAAGAACCTCGTCCAAAATGCGATCGAGGCGATGCCGGAGGGCGGGGCCGTTACCGTCGAGGCCACGGTCTCGTCCGCACAGCCGAACGCGATCGATCTGGCGGTCGGCGACACCGGGGTCGGGATACCGGCCGAATTCCTGGATCGAATCTTTCTCCCGTTCTTCACGCTGAAAGCCAACGGCCACGGGCTGGGTCTGGCGCTCGTTCACAAGATCGTGCTCGCCCACGGCGGCCGGATTCACGTGACCAGCCGGGAGGGAGTGGGGACCACGTTCACCGTGACCATGCCGGTCCTCGCCGCGTCGAGCGGACGCCGTGACCGGCTTGGCGAGGCGGCCTAGGGGGTGACGAGCTGATGCTGACAATCCTGATCGCCGAAGACAACGACGGCATGGCCGACATGCTGGTGTCGGCCGTGACGGCCCACGGCTATGAGGTGATCCGGGCGCGGGACGGCCGCGAAGCGCTGCAACGGCTGCGCGAGCGGAAGATCGATCTGGTGGTGACGGACCTGAAGCTTCCGTACAAGAGCGGTCTCGACGTCTTGCAGGCGGCGAAAGACCAGAACAGTCTGCTGCCGGTCATCCTCATGACCGCGCACGGGACGATCGAGACCGCGGTCAAGGCCGTCAGAAACGGCGCGCACGACTTTCTCACCAAGCCCTTCGACCCGGACCACCTGCTCCTTCTGATCCAGCGCGCTCTCGAAAAGCAACGCCTGATCACCGAGAACCTCTTGTTAAGGGAGGAGGCGGCGACGCAGCTCGGGTTGCCTCGCATCATCGGCAAGCACCCTCGCGTGCTGGCCGTTGTCGACCAGATCACCAGGGTGGCGCCCAGCCGGACGACCGTTCTCCTGCTCGGCGAGAGCGGGACCGGAAAGGAACTCTTCGCGCGCGCGCTCCACGGGCTGAGTCCCCGTCGCGACGGGGCGTTCGTCGCGATCAACTGCGCCGCGATTCCGAAGGAGCTGTTGGAGAGCGAGTTGTTCGGCCACGAGCGGGGCGCGTTCACGGGCGCGACTGACCGGCGCATCGGCAAATTCGAGCTGGCGGATCACGGCACGATCTTTCTCGACGAGATCGGCGACCTGGATCTGGGGCTGCAGTCCAAGCTCCTGCGGGTGCTGGAAGGCGAGGAATTCTGCCGGGTCGGGGGCACGGCGCGGGTGAAAATCGACGTGCGAGTCGTCGCGGCGACGAACAAGGACCTTCGGGCGGCGATCGCGCAGCACGCGTTCAGGGAAGATCTCTTTTATCGGTTGAGCGTGCTGCCCATCACGATCCCCCCCCTGCGCGACCGCCGAGACGACATCCCGGCTCTCGTCGACTATTTTCTCAGCCATTACTGCCGGGAGTTGAAACGGCCGCTCAAAACGCTGTCCGAGGGCGCGCGGCAGGTGATGGTCAACCATCTCTGGACGGGCAATATCCGCGAATTGCAAAACTGCATCGAGCGCGCCGTGATCCTGACCGATGGCGAGGTGATCGAGGAAGGGCACCTCGGGATCCGGCAGCAGGAGTTGGGAGAAATCCAGGCGCGCGAAATTCCCCTGGAAGGGTCGCTCCACGAGGTGAGCGCCGCCGCGACGCGCATGGCCGAAACGCGGATGATCCGGAAGATCCTCAAACAGACCGGCGGGAACAAGAGCCGGGCGTCGCAAATCCTTGGCGTCAGCTACAAAACACTGCTCACGAAGATCAAAGAGTACGGCATTGAACGCCCGGGCGTCTCCCGTGAGGGTAGCGACCCCGGCGCGATGTCCCCCGCCGCGTAGCGCCCGCGTTTCTCCGCTCGTCCACGCCGGCTCGTCGCCCGAGACCTAGGTAATTTGCGCCATAGTTGATGAGCCGGGGTCACAGTTCCCGAGTGCGGCTCAGACTCCGGCCTCCTGCCTCGAGCACACCAACGCCCTTGTTATCCCAGCGAATTGTAACGCCATCGTGCGGCCGAGGCCCTCGGCACTAATATTGCTCAACTCCGTGGCCAAGGACGAAGGAGTGGCACGATGGCCCGCACCGAACGAACAGGCGAAACGAGTCATTATCGGGATCAGCGAGGCTACGTCTTGATCACGAGCCTGATCATGCTGGTCGTGTTGAGCCTCCTCGGCGCCGTGGTGCTGAATCTGTCGGGCGCCGACCTGCAGACCGCGGCGTACGAAAAGATGTCCACGCGCGCGTTCTTCGCCGCCGAAAGCGCGGTTACGCAGGTCCGCAACGACATGCAGAGCTACGTCGCAACGGTCCAGGGCGGTCAGTGGCCGGCGCTCGATGCGACGGTGGTCAACGGCGTGCTGACGGGAGCGTACGGAACCTCCAGCACCATCCCCGGCCCCCCCCCCGTCACTTACCGAAACTATTCGACCCCAGTCGCCGGCTCGTCGCCGCTGACGTTCAACTACACGATCAGCGAAGTGGGCGCGCCCAATGACAAAACCGTGATGGTGACGGCCACGGGGACGGTGCAGCTCAGCGCGCTGCAGACGGTGCAGCAGCGGATCGAAGCCGTGATCCAGTACGTGCCGCCGGACCCGGTGGGCGCCCAGGAGTGCGTATCGGCCGCATGTACCAGCGCCGATCAGAGCTCGGGGGGCCAGGTTGTCAACAATGTGAACAGCACCACGACGCTGTGAGGCACGGATGAACGCCCGAGGTGAAGGAGGACTGCTCATGAAGACGCTGGCGAAAGGTGCGGTGATAGGCCTGCTACTGTGGGGAGCGGCCGTGATTCCGGCCGAGGCGGCGATCGAGCGGACGTTCGGCTCGGGGTCGTTGATCATCCCGATGGACGGCGACGCGTACCAGCCGTCCACCGACGGGGGCGTGTACGAGGCCTACGGGTTCATCTACAAGCTCCTCGACCGCAAGCAGACAGACTCCAACGGCGTCCTCGTCCTCGTTGGTGGCGAGCCGGTTCCGGATCCCATCCCCGTGTACTGGATCATCGATGACCTGAAGACCGCGATTACCGCGGCGGACCTGACGATCTCCCACAACACGACCGACCCGGTGGCCACGGAGTACAAGGCAACGGGCGAAATTGCCATCCCGGTCGTCGGGGCGAACCCCGCCGTCGGCAAGCAGGTCAAGTACATCGGCGGTCCCTTCGTGATCGACAGCAACTATGCGGCGGCGGCCAAGACGATCTGGGCGAACGGGTTCCAGGACGTGAACCTCCACGTCGCGAAAGTTCCGTTCACGGGTAAGGTTCAGCGGGAGATGTTCGGCACGCCGCCCAAGATCGCGTTGATGAACGATTCCGAATCGCGCACCGGCAACGCGACGAAAATCCTGGAGTCGTACCTCAAGATCGCCGGGATCGTGAACCCCCTCACGGACATCACCGGAAAGGCCTGCGACGGCACGCCCGTCTCGGGAGAAGGGTGTCTGTACGACGTGCTGACGCCCAACGAAGTCGGCGGCATTAAGGACCTCGCCGGTACCGCTCTCGGGGGGAAGAGCCTGCTCTTTGACTACTCGAAATGCCCGCCGCCGTTTACGGGGTGCAAGCCCACGGCGAACTACCGCGTGCTCTGGGTCCCGCACTGGGTGGGCTACCAGGACTACCTCCAGAAGAACGGTCAGTACGCCTCGTTCAACGCCCTCGTCGGCACGATGAGCGCCACCCTTGAGGACGTGCACGACGTCGTGATGGCGGCGAGAGATTTCATCGACACCGGCAATAGCTTGTTCGCCGAGTGCGCGGGGATCGAGACGTTCGAATGGAGCAAGTTCGGTCGGTTCATCAGCAAGTTCGACATCGGTCACAACGGGGGCACCAACGACCCCACCAAAATCTACTACAACCAGAACGCGCTGGATCAGCCCTATGTCCAGGTCGGCGCGATCACCTTCGATCCGCAGGGCGGCCACCTGCACAATTGGCGGCCGTTTCAGACCGGGGATATCACCGTAACCGGCGGACCGCTGGCGATGGCGTTCAGCCCCGCACCGGCCAACCCGAAGACCGCCTATCTGCAAGCGGACACGGGGTATGACGGCGACACCACCGTATTCACGTACGACGACGCGGGTGTCCCCGCAGGAACAACGCCCCCGCCCGCCCTGCATGCCTACAAGGACGGCGACGCCGCCAAGACGCAGTGGCACTACTACGTCGGCGGGCACATGGACGGGGACATCACGAACGGCTACGTCGTCTATCTCGGCGGCCACAGTTACGTCCAATGTGGAACCACCAGCGGCGGCACGACGACGGGTAAATCCGACCACGAGGTCACGCTGACCTTCGACACGGATATGACCGGGATGAATATGGACTTGAAGATCAAGTACAAGCTCAACGGAACGGACTATTTTCTGACGGTAACCAGCATTACGCAGGGAAACATTCAGACGAAGACCACCACGTCCGGAAACCTGAAACTCGATCTCTCCACCGCGGTGGTGACTAACAAGGTCATCTCCGGCATTCACCTGGTGAACCTCGACACCGCCAACCAACTGGAGATCAAGGAATTCACCACCGCCACCACGTGGGACGTGGCCGGTGCGAAATTGACCGACGTCTACGACGTGACCGAAACGGCGAATGTCGAAGACAAACCGAACAACAACTACAGTACAGCATCCCAGATCAAGATGAAAGGATTCCTGCTCGATCAGAACACCGCGAGCGATGGGACGACCGGCGGGTACATTTCGGGGTGCTCGCCGAAAGGGGCCTCGGGCGCGGGCATCCGGTACGTGCTCAACACCGTGTTTCAGCTCGACGCCGTGACGGACCGCGAGTTTGTGCGGTCGGCGCCCGTCGTTTTCAAAGAGTTCCTCTACCAGGGGTCGTTCGAGTACCCGAGTTTCGACGGCCACTTCCGGAAATTCCAGGTCAACGCCGACTTGAGCCTCACTCAAAAAGGGCTCAAGCGGGTGGATACATTCGGCGGCAACGATCCGTTGAGCCCCGGTGACGCGGCTCCCGCGATCACCAATGTAACGGATTACACGGACGGTAACGGTAATAAGAAGGTCGACGCAAACGAACTCGACAAGGACAACCCCAAGCGGAGTATCTGGGCCTGCACGGCATCCGGCCTCGAGAGCGGAGCCACCCTGGACAGCTCAAACTGCACGATGACGAGGTTCGTATTCGAGGATGCCGCGAGCTTCCAGCCTCGGATGGGAATGGGAACGCTCGCGTTGACCCAAGATGTCATCAGTCGCCGCTACGGCATGCAGTACAACACGAACACGGAAGCGTGGGAGAAGAAGGAGAACGTGCTGGGCGGCATCGAGCATTCAACCGCCGCCATCATTGGGCCCAGCACGCTCACGAACACAACCCGGCCCCTGATGGCGTACTTCGGCGCGCTGGACGGCATGCTCCACGCCGTGAAGGCGGGCAAAAAAACGGCGGCGGAGTTACCGGAAGCCTCGGACGCCGGGACGGAGCTGTGGGCCTACATCCCCAGCAGCCAGTTGCCGCGGCTCCAGTACTTCCGGGATCCCAACACCAACAGCTCGTATCCGGCGGTCGATGCGTCCGTCGCGTTCGCGGAAATCGAGTATCCGATCGGTTACGGGACGTACAAGACCGTCTTGCTCGTCACGATGGGAGTTGGCGGGAACAGTATCGCGGCGTTGGATGTGACCAACCCGGAGGTGACGCCGCCGACGCTGCTCTGGGAACGCAGCGGGGTCGAGGACGACGCCATCGTGTCCAAGATCGTCAGCATGGGCAACGGGTCGAAGGTGGCGATCGGCCGGGTGAGAAACGCCGCCGGCGTGCGGGAGTACCGCGCCTTCGTCACGACCGCGCTCAAGGACAAAAAGGCCTGTCAAGACAATAACGGTGTGCCGCTTGTTGACGGCAGCCTCTGCGGGGGAATTCAGATCTACACGTTCGACCTCCTGACGGGCGGGCAGCGGTGGCGCTTCGAGCGGGTCTATCGCTCCGGCGTCAACGACGTGCCGGGCAGCCTCGCGCTGGTGGACGTCGATCAGAACGGTGACGAAGACTACGTGGTCGCGGGAGACATGGAGGGCAACCTCTGGCTCTTGCCTACCGCGCCCGACTACGACCGCAACGGCTCAGAAGATGTGATCATCCGCGCGGACTCGACGTTTACCGACGCCACGAGCACGACGTCCTCGAACGTCATCGCCGACATCAACCCCCTGTATGCGCCCTCGCGCGATAAAGACCCCTGCACGACGTATCCGAACGTGCCGGATCCCTGTTACGCGTCGGGGCACGACCAACCGATCGGCATCTCCCCGACGGTGGTCGTGAAGGATGGCCGCGTCTACCTCGCCTGGGGGACGGGCGGGGCGCAGTGGGCGAGCGCGAGCGACTACTATTCGGTGTACGTGCTCGAAATCACGGGTCTTGACCCCTACAACACGGTCGACGGGAGCGGAAAGCTTCGGGGTGCCACGCTCGCGTACGAGTTCACCCTCGACCAAGGCGAGAAGACCTTCGGTGCGGTGACCTTCTCCCAGGGGTCCCTCTACTTTGGGACCGCGTTCGGGAGCGTGGAGGGCCTGAATCTCAAGGACGACATCGCGAGCAATAACACCGGCAACATCCGCGGGATCAGCCTCACCGACAAGGCAAGCAACTGGAAATACACCGCCGGCGGGAAATTCCGGGGTAGCGTGTATGTCGCGCGTGGTCACGTCTACGGCACCACGCTCGACGGCAAGATCGTCGACATCGGCGACCCCAGCTATACCGAGCCGTCGGCGCTCCGGTGGTTCAAGGTGAGGAGTTGGCGGGAGATCTTCAACCTCGGGACGAACCAGTGAGCGGTTGCTCGTACGGACCCTTCCGCGGCCGGGGCGCGCCCCCGGCCGCGGCGTCCGCCGCCCGCCGGGTGATCGCGATCGCGCTGCTGGCGGGCGCGGTCGCGTGCTCGTCGCCGGCGGGTGAAGGATCGCTCTCAGTCTCGCCCGCCCCGTCCGCGGCGGCACTCAAGACCACGGCGTCGCCGAACGAGCGACGGGCCTGGATCCAGCCAGTCACGCTCTCGCCGAGCCTGCCGACGAAGGATCAGACGTTGGTCGCCGCCGCGGTCTGGCAGCCCCAGGGTCAGCCGGGCTTGACGCTCGTACACCGCTGGCACGTCAACGAGACGGAGATCGCGGACCACACGGGTCCCGAACTGGCTCTTGCCGACTACCGGACGGGTGATCGCATCCATCTCATCGCCGAAGTGCGGGCGGACGACGGCCGCGTCCTGGCCAGCGAGCGGTCGCTCTCGGTCGTGATCCAGAATCGACCGCCGACCGTCGTGTCGGGGCTCGAAGACCTCGCCCGAACCGGTGAGGAATTGACCGGGAGAATCGTGGCCGCAGATCCCGACGGGGAAGCGGTCACCGTGACGCTCCGCGAGGGACCCCCGGGCCTGGCGGTCGAGCCCGACGGGACAGTCCATTGGCCGCTCGCGCGGGTGACGCCGGGTGACCATCGGCTGACGGTGCAGGTCCAGGACGACCGCGGACTGGGCTACCAGGGAACCGTCACATTTTCCGTGAAGGCCGGCGCATGACCGCACGAGCCATGGCACAACGAGGGGTGACATTGATCGAACTGTTGACCGTCATTGCCGTCATAGGAACCCTGATGGCGATTGCCGTGCCGTCGATGCGGACGTGGTCGATCCAGCACCAGCGCTCCGCGGCGGCCAGCGAGCTCTTTGCGCTGATCAACCAGGCGCGCTCGATGGCGGTCAGTACCTCGACTCAGGCGCAGATCACGGTCGTCACCGTCGCCGGCCCGCCGGGAGGGAGCGTCAGCGTGCAGATCGGCGCGCCCATCAACTGGACCCGAACCATCAATCTCGGCGGAGGGTCCTACAACGCGGTCGGGATTACCGCCGCCGCGCCGGCGGGACCCTATACGATCACGCCACGCGGGACCGTGCAGCCAAACGCGTTCACGCTCACGATCCGCGATCGGAACAACCAACAGGCAACCGTCGCGACCGGACTCTTGGGCGACGTAACCGTCACGATCCAGTAGAGGGCCATGGTATGAGCCGACAATGCACGACGGAGTTTCCCCGGAACCGGAGGCCGGACCTGCCTTCGGGGTTTACACTCATCGAAGTGTTGATCACCACTTTCGTGCTGACGGTGGGTCTATTGGGGCTGGCCGCGCTGCAGGCGCAGGCGCTGCGGGCATCGGGGTCCAGCGGGGAGACTACGACGGCAAACTCGCTGCTGCGCAACGTGACCGATCGGATCATTTACAACGCGGCCAACATCAACGCCTACAGCGGGATGAACACCACCACCGGGGTGCGGCCGAATTGTCCGGTGCTGGCGCCGCCGGCGGTCTGTGAACAGGATTTCACCAACTGGCAGGCGGCGGTGACGGCGCTGCCCGGCGGTGCGCTGCAGATCGCGGTCATCGCCGGCGCGACGTTCAACACCGCCACGGCGACCGTGACATGGCGAGACCAAATGGGCGGACACACCATGACAATCCCGATTCAGGTGGCGCAATGAGCAACGTGATTCGAAACGGAAGCACCCGCGGGTTCACCCTGTTGGAAGTGCTGGTGGCAATGCTGATGTCCTCCGTGATCCTCGCGGCCGTGGCCATGACGTACACGGGATCGGTCCGCGGATTCACCCGGAACCGCGAGATGAATCAGGTGCAAATGCGGGCCCGCGTGAGCCTCGACTTTGTCGCCCAGGAGTTTCGGAACGCCGGGTATCTCGTGAATTGGGACCAAGCGCCTCCGGTGGGCCTGATGAGCCTCGATACGATCACCCCGATCACCGGCGCGGCGCCGATGGGGGGGACCGATATCATCACCCTGCGGTACACGCTCGGCCCAATTCCGGCCCGCGCCGCCACGCTGGCGAATCCCCTGCCCACCCCCGTCCCGCCCTTTACGCTCGCGGTCGACACGCTCAATCTGGACGGCGATGCGACCAACGGCAATGAAATCACGGCGGGCAGCCTCGTCGCCATCTATGTTCCTCCGATGACCGTTAACCTCAGACGTGTTCAGGCCACTCCCACCGCCACGACGATCACGCTCGATCCCGCCGGCCCCGGGGTTTCCCCCGCATTAGGTGTTAATAGCTTTGTCGCCGTCGTTCAAGAGACGTCGTTCTGGATCGAGCAGGTGGGGGGGATTCCCAACCTGATGATGCGGTCGACCGGGGATGCGACCAACCGAACGCTCGCGGCGAACGTCGAGGACCTGCAACTGGTCTTTCTCAATGCCAGCGGGATGCCGACCGTCGCCACCGACACCAACGTGCGGGCCGTTCGCCTCGGCGTGACCGCGAGGAGCGCCCGGACGGTCCAGGATCGCGCGGCGACCCGTCCTCCAAACCTGGAAGACCACAACCGCGCCGCGGAAGCCCCCGACCAGTTCCTTCGCCGAGTCGAGCAAACCACGGTGTATCTCAGAAACTACGGCGTGCTGGGCTAACGACGGCGCCCCCCCGACATCTTCTTCGGGGGGACGTTGCGCAAGGTTCGCTGCCGCGCAGACGTTCGTGGCCGACATCCGACGGGCTCAGGTTGGCAGGGTGTTCCACTCCGGTTGTGCGCACTCCACCGCTGCCGATACTACCACGCCACGCGGCGTCGATATGAAGACCCGCGCGCATCCCTGAATCGCCGTTCATCCCCCATCATCGCTCACCCGTAAAATAAGCGCGTCTCCGCGTTCCCGGCATGTGGCATGGGCCTTGAAGTTGGTCACGGCATGGCGAACGCGGCGGATCGACGGGAGACGGGCTACACCCTGCTGGAACTGCTCGCGGTGCTGGGGATGGTCGCGGTCGCCGCGGCGGTCGCGTGGCCCCGCGCGGCGGACCTCCTCCAACGCGCCGAGTTGTCGGCTTCGACGCGCGCCCTCCTTGCGGATGTCCGCTGGGCGAGAACCGCCGCGCAGACGCAGGGCCGGGTCTTCGAGATGCGGTTTGACCCCCCGCGGTCCTTGTACACGATCGGTCGGGCGAGCGACCCGTCTCAGCGGCTGGTCCGGCTCCCGGGGACGCTCTCGTTCGGCTCTCCGGCCGATCCCGAGGCCGACGGGGTGACGTTTGGAGACAACGCGATCACGTTCAGCCCGCGGGCGGGCCTTCAGAACAGCTTTGGATCGGTCGTACTCCGTACGCGAACCGGTCAGGCGCGGAAGCTGACCGTGAACATCGCGGGCTACGCCTTGGTGGCCGTCTGGGACGGCGCGCAGTGGCGATGAGCGGCGAGCGCGGTTTCAGCCTGATCGAGACGCTGATCGCGCTCGGTCTCCTGGTGATCGGCGTCCTGGCCGTGACGACGGTGTTCACCGAGGGGCGGCGGGTTTTGGGGGACGCCGAGCGCCGCCGGTCGGCGGTCTGGTTGGGCCGTGAGAAGATGGAGGAGAAGCTGGGGCAGGCGTACGACACGCTGGCCGAACGGGCGGGCGATGCCGAGCGGCTCGATGACGGGGTGCTGATTGGCGAGGACCGGCACGGCGGCATCATCCGTGCCTGGACGGTCGACCCCGCCCGCCCGTTGCCCGGCGTGGCCCGTGTGGTGGTCACCACCCGTTGGAACGAGCACGGGGCGATTCGCTCGTTCCGCGTCGTCGGGTTCAAGGCCCGAGGGCGCGCGCCGTCATGAGACCGACGGCGGCGATCCGCGCGGCGGACCAGCGCGGGATGACCCTGGTCGAGTGTCTGGTCTCGACCGCGATCGGGGCGGCGATCGCCGCCGGCTTGTGTCACGCCCTGCTGACCTATCAATCCGGATACCAGGGGCAGACGGCCCGCATCGACCGCGACCAGCAGGCGCGATTTGCACTCGACCTGATGGTCGAGGAGCTGCGGGTGGCTGAACGGGTTGTTCGCGGGTCCGGATGCGCCGAGCCCGGCGTCCACATCGGCGAAGCGCGTGTGGCGTTCGCGGCGAATCTCTACGATCGGGCCACCGCGCTTCGAGAGGAGGCATCCGCCGGTCAGCGCCGCATCGTGGTCGCGATGGGCCCGACCCCCGACCCCAACGATTTCATCATGCTCATCGACGTCGCCGATCGGGGTGACCCCTCGGACGACGTAGCCGAGTGCCTGAAGGTCGCGCAGCGCACCGGCGACCAGGTTGTCTTGGGAGCACCGCTGACCCGGTCGTACCCGGTCGGCACTCGGGTTTCGGTGTCGAATCAGGTCACCTACGCCCTGGACGCTCGCCGCGGCCGACTCATGCGCACGCAAGACGGGGCGAGCCAGCGGGTGGCCCAGGAGGTGGCGATATTTTCGGCGAGCGCGGAAGGCCCCGCGATCGTCCTCCGGATCGAGATGCGGCCGGCGAACCTCGGCGTCGCGCCGGCGGTGTGGCGTCGCGTGATCGCGGACCGGCCATGATCCGGGCGGAACGCGGCGCGGTTGTGGTCGTGGCCTTGCTGGCGTTGGGGCTGCTGTCGGTCCTCGCGGGCGCGTGGCTTCGCGTCGTGGAGGCCGAGCGCGACGCGGTCCGCCGCGAGGAGCGGGTGATCCAGGCGGAGTTCCTGGCCGATGGGGCGGTGGAGCGGGTTCTCGCGTGGTTCGCCGACCCCTCGACCTTCGGCGGGACTGCGGTGATCAACGAGACCGGAGGATGCCGGCCCGCCCGTGATCCCGGCAAGGTGTTCCTCAAGCGGTGCATCGATGCGGCGGGACTGCCAGGTTTCAAATCGGCCGATGGTCACGCCCAATTCGCCGGGACGTGGGATCGCCCCGACCTCATCTATAGCTGGGATCCCGCGACCGACCTGTCTTCAGGGGTCCCGAACCCGGTTGGGGACGCGCCACCGCGCTCGGCATGGCCGCCGGCCGTTCGTGGCGAGGTCCGCATCCTGGCGCCGGACAGTCCGGACGCCGTTGCGACCGTGGTGAGCCGGGTCATGGTCGGGCCGGACGCCGATGTCACGATGAGAGTCGAACTGATCGCGGGCCCGTGGCGAGGCGTTCCGGGAGCCATCCATACCGGCGCGGCGGGGGCGGGTCCGTTCCCGCTGCGCGTTCACTGGGGTGACGTCTTCGTCGAGGGTCCGCTCGACGTGCGGGAGGATCTTGATCGGCTTCCCCGACACCGGGTCGATGCACCGGTGAACGGCGAACCGTACGTGGTCGAGCCAGGCGCCGACCGGTGGTTCGAGGTCAGCGCCGGCGGCAAGATCCTCGGCCCTCCGAGGGATGACACCGGGTTCGCCGAGCCTTACGCCCACCTCCACGAAGATCAATCCATCCCGAAGCTGGGCGTCTGGGGCTACGAGGCGCTGAAGGACTACGCCAAACGCGAGGGGCGGTATTTCACCACCCGAGGCACCGGCCTGCTCTACCCCGACGATCGTGAGCCGGGGCTCACTCCAGGCGCGGTGCTGGGGGCGCTTCCGGGAGACGGCAAATTTGTCTTTGTGGACACCCTGGATCATCGATCGCCGGGCACGGACAACATGGAGACGCTCCGGTTCGACCTGGATCGAGCGGACGCCGACGCCTATGTCGGCGCCCATGCGGTGTTGACGGGTCTCGAAGGGCGATCGGTGGTGGTCGATACTCCCCATGCCGATGGGATGTTCGACGGCGCGCCGGTCGCGCAAGGGGTCACGCTCGCCCGCGTTCACTACGTGGGGGCCCTGCTCGTGGCGGGCACGGTGGAGACCCGCAACCGCGTCAACGTGTTCGGCGCCGTCGCGGCCGGCCGGGGATTTGTCGACGCGGAAGGGCTCGAACTCTGGTACGATTCGCGCCTTGCCACCGGCTACCGACACGGCTTCGCCCCGGTACTCGTGAAGCAGGGAAGTCGGCGGCGGATCGCCTCCCCCGACGCGTGGGGCCTCGCGAATGGGTAATACATCGTCCAGTTGGGTAAGTGACTCCACACCGTAAGTCCTTGGCTCACCTCATCAGCTAGAAAAAGCCCGGTTTTCCCCCGCCGCTGCACCCAGAAACGTGGCATATCCGGTGCAATAGGCCCCCATCGAAAGATTGGGGGGTAGCGGATGGACGGTGAACGCGGTTTCACTATGGCGGAAATACTCGTGGTCCTGGCAATCCTCGGGGTCCTCCTGGCCATCGCCGGGTTGGGCTCCGACGCGGTGGAGCGGCAGCGGGTCGCCGGCGCGACGCGCGAGTTGCTCGCCGACCTGCAACGCGTGCGTCAGGACGCGATCACGCGCAGCTCGGGGGCGACGAGTCGCGGCGCCGGAATCCGCTTTGCGTCGGCAACCTCGTATTCCACGTTTGAATTCGCCGACATCGATGTCGACTACACCTACGACGGCACCGCCGAAGAACTCGCCGGCTCCGTCCGGACCAAGACCCTGTCGGGGAGCCTGGCGCTGACCCTGGGGGATCCGACCAAGACCGTGATCATCTTCGACAAGCAAGGGATGGCGCGCGAGACCAACTGGGCGTTCGTGCCCAGCGCCGGTCTCCGGTTCACCGTCCAGTCGTCGCGCCTGCCGGCGCTGGCCAAGTGCATCGTCCTGAGCCAGGCGCGAATTCGTGAAGGAGTGCTCAATGGGGCCTCCTGTGTCGTGTCATAAGCGCGCCGTCGCCCGGGAGGGGCAAGCCGGGGTCACATTGATCGAGCTGATGGTGGCGCTCGTGATCCTCGTCGTCGGGATCCTGGGATTGTTGAGCCTGACCATCACCTCGATCCAGGCGAACCTCCAGAACGATCTGCGGAACACGGCGGTGCGGATGACAAGTCAGGTCGCGGAGGCCCTGCTGGCCCAACCGATCGACAACGTCGTCAGCGGCGGCCTGGCCCCCTACGACGCCACCAACGCGGCGCTCCTGCCGTCGTACCGGGTCTATCCGAACCCCGTGCAGACGGTGCGCGGCGTGGGCCAGACCTACGCGGGGACCTGGAACGTGACCGCGACGTCGGCGGATCTCAAGCAGGTCACGATCACCGTCGGGTGGTCGTACCGCAACGTCAACTACACGAACTCGGCCGTCATTTACAAACATCGGGTGATCTAACATGCCGCGCGCGACCACCAATCGAGGGTTCAGCCTCATCGAGGTGCTCATCGTCATCGGGATCTTTTCGGTCCTCATGGCGGCGGTATCCGTGACGTTTTCGACCCAGGTCCGACATGGCTCGCGGGAGTACCGGATCGGGGAGTCCGAGGTCGAGCTGGGCATCGTCAAGAGCCTGCTGGAGCGGGACATCGCGCTGGCGGGGTACGGCTTGGCCGACGATTACGGCACGACCGGATTTTCGCCGCGCAGCGTGCAGCGCCAGACCGGCCCGAACGCCTTGATTCTGATGGGGACGGCGCTGGGGTTGAATGACCGCTTCGGCGCCCCGCTCCACTGGACCTATGCGACCGCGGTGGCGCCCACCTTCAAGGTGTGGGGCGACAGCCGCGAGGATCTCTTGGCGAACGACCGGGTGATTCTCATCGAGCCGAACACCGAACAGATCCTCACGCAGGGCGCCACCACTCCGTGGAAGTTTCAGTACAACGGTTCGGGCAGCAATCTCCGAGACGCGGGTGGGACCGTGTGGGCGAGCCCGACGATCGGCACGCTGGTCTACGGCGTGGACCCCGGGGCGACGCAACCGTTCGCGACCGTGACGTACTCGCTCAGCACCGCCAACCTGCCTTCGAACTGCGCGACGGGCACGTCGAATCTCGAGAGGGCCGAATCGTGGGGCGGGGCCGCGACGACGATTCCACTGCTGGCCTGCACGTTGAGCCTGCAAACGGCGTTCGGGTTGGACACGAATAAGGACGGCGCGATCGATCTGTGGGACACCAACGCGGGCGCCGTCGCGTCCGGCTACAGCCAGGCGACGCTTGCCGAGCGCCTCAAGCAGGTTCGGGTCTATCTCCTGGTGCAGATTGGCAACCGCGACGCGTCCTACACGTATCCCGCCGCGACCGTGCGCGTGGGGGATGCGCTTCTGGGCGCCGGCACCGGCGCCGACGTTGCGCTGAATGCGGAACAACGGAGGTTTCGATGGCGAATTGTCTCGATCGACGTCACGCCCAGGAACGTACGATGATCCGGGCGGCGCGGCCAAGCGAGCGCGGCATCGCGCTGGTGTTGGCGCTCTTGATGAGCCTCATGATCATGGCGCTCGCGGCGAGCGTGCTGTACGTCGTGGCCCAGTCGACGCGTCTGTCCGGCGCGACGAAACGGTTTGCCACGGCCGCGGAAGCCGCGGACGGCGCGGTTCAGGCGGCCAAGGACGCGATCAACCAGATCAATTGGGGTCAGAGCGCCACGACGACGGCGTTTGGCTCCGACGGCTGCTTGACCGCGGAGATCATCACCGGGACCGGCGTGCCGTGCAGCAAGACGCTCACCTTGCCGACGGCGACGATCGGGGCATTCGCGGCGACGGTGACCGTGGAGCGCCTCTACGCGTCCGATATTCCCGGCGGGCGGCTCGAGTTCGCGCGGGCGGCGGGCGGCGCGCCGACAAAGGCGATTTTTTACCGGATCACCACGATCGTCACCGGACCGGACAACGCATCGGCGGAGAACGCGATCCTGTATCGTTTTACCGCCTAGGTTGGAGCAGCGCGTGAGGAGGCACACCATGAATCGGCGAGTGATCGGACTGGCTCTGTTGCTTGCGCTGACGTCGGCGCGGTCGCTTCCCGCGCAGACGATGGACAGCTACTGCAGCGTGCCGCCATATGCGACGCGCTCCATCGCGCCCAACGTGATGGTGCTGATGGACAACTCGAACGACATGCTCAACCCCGCGTACAGGGATACCGAACCCCATACCACGTACACGCCGAACGGGACCAAGGACAACTACACCGGCTATTTCAAACCCCAGGCGTGTTATGCGTATTCCACCAATAAGTTTGTGGAGTGGTCCAAGTCATCCGGCGTTGCATGCACCGACAGCAATTGCACCAGCTATACAGACACCGATACGTGCCCGTCCGCCGCCCCGTTCCGCGGCAACCTCATGAACTGGGCCACCACGTCGCGTTTCGACATCATGCAAAAGGTCTTGATCGGGGGGAATACGGTTTCCAAGCAGGGCAACGCCCACACGCTCTTGAGCAGCAGCGGCGCCTGGACCGACCGATCCTACGGGGGCTGCATCTTTCAGGTGTCCGGCGGCACCTTGATCGTCACCGAAGCGAGCCTCGGCGCCTGCAGCCTGATCGCCGCGAGTCCCGTTCCGATCGCGCTG
>Ga0154928_133_pt4 | contig 27330 bp, 28 predicted proteins | sample RifCSPhighO2_01_FD_105896 | JGI IMG/M metagenome (GOLD analysis project Ga0154928, IMG submission 105896) | Nitrospirae bacterium RIFCSPHIGHO2_01_FULL_66_17 | reverse complement strand
GCGGGATCGACGTCAAGACCCTCCAGGAATACTACCGCGAGGCGCGGGCGGGCGACGCGAGGCAACTATTTAGCGTCACGCTAGACACGAGAAGCGGAACGGCATGAAGATCCCGATGACACGGCGCGGGTTCGAGGCGCTGAAGGAAGATCTCGAGCGCCTCAAACGGGTGGAGCGGCCCAAGAACATCCAGCAGATCGCCGAGGCGCGGGCACACGGGGACCTGAGCGAGAACGCCGAGTACGCGGCCGCCAAGGAGCGGCAGTCGTTCATCGAGGGCCGGATCCGCGAACTCGGAACCACGATCGTGGACGCCGAGGTGATCGACACGGCCAATTTCTCGGTGGAGAAGATCGTGTTCGGCGCCACGGTCACCCTCGCCGACGCGGAGTCGGGTGAAAAACGGCAGTTCACGCTGGTGGGCCACGTCGAGATCGATTTGAAGGTGGGCCGGATTTCGGTCCACTCGCCGGTCGGCAAGGCCCTGATCGGCCGTCGCGTGGGCGATCTCGTCACGATCGTCGCGCCGGCGAGGACGAGCGAATACGAGGTGCTGGAGATCCGGTTCGATGGGTAACGGCGCGTCCCGCGGCCGCTTATCGATGCCGTTCAACTGGTGGCTCGGCGTGCACTTCGCCCTCGGCACCCGGCGGATGGGGGTCAACGGCATCCGGCGGGTGCGGTTCGATTCCCTGTTCACACGGCCGCTCTTCGGGTTCGGGTGGCGTCTAGCGTGGCGCCCCTGGCGGTGGAGGGCGGCGTGGCGCGTCGTCCGGCTTCGGATAAGCATCGCGGGGCTGGACTAGGAGCCTGTCCATGAATGGCCATCTGCTGCGTTGTCAGTCGGCCTTGCGTGCTCACGTACGACTCAGTACGCTCCGCGCGCAAGGCCTCCTTCCGCCTTGCATCTGGCCATCCCTGAACAGGCTCCAACACCCCAATACTCGGACACACTCCTAGGGACGCGACGTGTCGCGCCCCTCGAAGACTCCTCGCCTCACGGTCAACCTCGGCGGCGGACTCGTCCTCGCCAACCCGATCATCGCGGCCTCCGGGACGTTCGGGTACGGCGAGGAATATGCCGGGGTCCTGGACCTCAACCGCCTTGGCGCGATCGCCGTCAAAGGGCTGTCGCTCGAACCGCGCGCGGGCAACCCCGCACCGCGCCTGATCGAAACCCCTTCCGGACTGCTCAACGCCATCGGCCTCCAGAACGTCGGCCTGAAGGCGTTTCTCGCCGACAAGCTGCCCTTCCTCCGCCGATTCACCCTCAAGGTCATCGTGAACATCGTCGGCAGCACGGTCGAGGAGTACGAGACCCTCGCCGAGCGGCTGTCGGCGGCGGCGGGGGTGCACGCGCTGGAGATCAACGTCTCGTGCCCGAACGTCAAGAAGGGCGGCATGAGCTTCGGCCAGTCGGTCGCCGGCGTGTTCGAGGTCGTGCAGGCGGTCCGGCGCAAGACGCATCTGCCCACCATCGTCAAGCTCTCGCCCAACGTGACCGACATCACCGAGATCGCGCGGGCCGCGCAGGCCGGCGGGGCGACCGCGCTCTCGCTCGTGAACACGTTTCTGGGCATGGCGATCGACGTCGAGACGCGCCGTCCCAAGCTCGCGTCGTGGATCGGGGGGCTCTCCGGTCCCGCGATCCGGCCGCTCGCCGTGCGCATGGTGTGGGAGACGTCCAAGGCGGTTCCCATCCCGATCATCGGTATGGGGGGCATCACGAGCGGGGAGGACGCCGTCGAGTTCATGCTCGCGGGCGCCTCGGCGGTGGCCGTCGGTACGGGGAACTTCCTCAACCCGCTGGCCACCGTCGAGGTGCTCGACGGCGTCGTGCGCTACTTGCGGCGTCACGGCATCGAGGACATCGGCCGGTTGGTGGGTGCCATCGACCTGTCGGGCGCCCGATAAACCGTGGATCGGCCGATCATCACCCTGACCACCGACTTCGGGCTGCGCGATCCGTCGGTGGGCAGCGTCAAAGGCGTCATCCTCTCGATCCATCCCGACGTGGCGTTGGTCGACCTCACCCACGACCTCCCGCGCCACGCGATCGCGTCGGCGTCGTACGTCTTGAAAATGGCCGCGACGTATTTCCCCGCGGGCTCGATCCACCTCGCCGTGGTGGACCCCGGGGTCGGGAGCGCGCGCCGGCCGCTCATCTGCTCGGCGGGCGGGCGGTGGTACGTCGGCCCCGACAACGGCGTCTTCGCGGAGGTGTGCCGAGGCGATCCCTCCTCGGAGTGCCACGAGATCGCCGACCCGCGATTCTGTCTCAAGCCGCCCCGCTCGAGTCCCACGTTTCAGGGGCGCGACGTCTTCGCCCCCGCCGCGGCGTGGCTCGCGCGCGGCACGCCGCCCGGCGCGTTCGGCCCCCGGGTGACCGATCCCGTGGACCTTGACTCCTCGCAGCCCGCCGGCGCCGCGCCGCGACACGCCGCGTCGCGGCGGGGCGAGGTCATCTGGATCGACCGGTTCGGCAACCTCATCAGCGGCATTGCACCCGATACCGGCGTGGCGGGTTTCGTCGTGTCCGTGGCGGGGCGGGAGGTTCCGTTCGTCACGCACTACGCCGAAGGCCCGCCGGACGCGCCCGCGGCCCTGGTCAACAGCGACGGCCTGGTGGAGGTATTCGTCAATCGCGGCGATGCCGCCGCCCTGCTGGGCGCTTCAATCGGCGCGCCGGTGGCGCTCATCCCTCTCAGGTAAGGACTAGGAGCCTGTCTGGGTATTCTGGTGTTGGAGCCTGTTCAGGAACGGTCAGATGCAAGGCGGAGCGAGGAATCCCCCCGGAGCGTACTGGGAGGCTCCTGGAGGTACGAGGCATTCCCCGGGGGATTGCGGTCGTACGTGAGGAGGGATTCCGAAGCGACAACGCAGCAGATGGCCGTTCATGGACAGGCTCCTACGGCACGCTGACGACCTCGATCATATGACGGCCGGCCGACGCGTGGAGCGGGACATCTCCGGTCACCACGACGACGTCGCCGCTGGCGACGAGCCGTTCGGCGCGCGCCGCTTCCACGCAGCGCTGGATCATCTCGTCCCCGGAGCGCGCGTCGGGTCCCGAAAGCGCCACCGTGCCCCAGGTCAACGCCAGCCGGCGCCTCACCCTGGGGTCGTGGGCGAGCGCCACGATGGGCTGCACGGGCCGCCGCGTCGCGATCTGAAGCGGGGTCGAGCCTCCCCGGGTCGGAACGAGGATGGCCGAGACCCCGACCTCCGCGGCCAGGGCGCAGGCCGCCCGGGCCACGGCGCTGGAGATGCCGGCTTCCGCTCGTCCGGGGTTCAGGAACCGTCCGTGGTCGAGCGCCCGCTCGGCGCGCTCGGCAATGCGGGCCATGATCCGGACGGCCTCGACCGGGTACTTCCCCCGGGCGGTTTCCTCGGACAACATGATCGCGTCGGTGCCGTCCAGCACCGCCGTGGCGACGTCGGTGGCCTCGGCCCGCGTGGGGCGCGGTTGCGAGACCATGGATTCGAGCATATGGGTGGCCGTGATCACGGGCACTTCGCGGGCCAGGGCGTGCGCGATGATGGTCTTCTGAAGGAACGGCACCTCCTCCAGCGCAAGCTCGACGCCCAGATCGCCGCGCGCCACCATCACGCCGTCGGATTCGCCGATGATCGCGTCGAGCGCCTCCGTCGCCTCGCGCTTCTCGATCTTTGCGATGAGCGGGATGCGGCCGCCGCACCGCTCGATCCACTCCTTCGCCGTCCGCACGTCGTCCGCACCCCGCACGAACGAGAGGGCGAGCCAATCGAGGTCGTGCTCGATCGCGAACGCGATGTCGTCCCGATCCTTGGCCGTCAACGCCTCGATCGCGAGCGACCGACCCGGAATGTTCACGCCCTTGTGCGGGCCGAGAAACCCGCCGACGCGCACGCGCGTCCGGACGAGCCCGGCGCCGACCGTTTCCACCACGAGGTCGATGGCGCCGTCGTTAAGCAGGATGGTTTCACCCGCCTTGACGGCGTGTTCCAATCCCGGGAAGCTGACCGAGGTGCTCCGCCAATCGCCGTCGATCGGCTCGCTGGTCAGCGTGAACGGGTCGCCGGCCTTGAGCAGCACGGACTCCTTGGTCATGTTGCCGGTGCGCAGCTTCGGGCCGGCGAGATCGCCGAGGATGGCCACGGTGCGGCCGAGTTCGCCGGCAAGCGCGCGAATGCGGGCGACGCGGGCGACGTGCTCCTGGCTCGTGCCGTGCGAAAAATTGATCCGCGCCACGTCCATCCCGGCCTCGATCATCGCCTTCAGGATGGCCGGATCGTCGCTGGCCGGTCCGATCGTGCACACGATCTTGGTGCGGCGCATGGGGTTCCTCCTGTCCCGAACCGACCGTCCGCGCGAGGTCGCGCACGTACCAGACGACGTGGCCGAGGTCGTGAGCCTTCAGGCGGTGATTATAGTGAACCCCATCCTCCCCCCGCAAGCGGTTTCCGCCAGGGGGCATCGCCGGCAGGTTTGGCCGTCGATCATCCCGCTCGGACACCTCGACCCTGAGGTTGACGAGTATCCAGGGATGGTCGTGACTTCCCCGTGTGCACCTTCAATTTGGAGGTTGACCCTGTCGGGGAGGCCATGCTAAAATCCGCCGTCTTTTTGATCATGGTGGAGTCAGAGGATGGCCGAAGTCCCGACGGTGACTGAAACCACCGCATCCCCTTCACCTCTCCACAAATCTCAGGGAATGGAGGAGTCCATGCCGAAGCTGTCTGAAGAAGCTCGAAAGAAAATCTCGGATGCCGTGCGGAAGTCGTGGGCCGCTCGACGGGCGAAGCAGGCCGGCGCCAAACCAGTCGGCGCCAAACCGGCGGCGGACGGGCGAGGCACGCTCTCGGCAGCGGCTCGACGAAAGATCGCCGCCGGCGTCAAGCGTGCGTGGGCGGCGAGGCGGGCGGGGCAAGTCGGCGCCAAGCGCGTCCCGCTCGGGCGGATCACGGGCGGCGCGATCCTTTCCGCGGTCGAGCAAGCCGCGAAGGCGCTGCGAAAAGCGACGGTCGAGGATATTCGGCCGCTCGCCGGTCAGCGAGCAGCCGCCCGGCAACTCGATGAGTTGGCCTCCCTGGCTTCGGAACTCAAGCGGCTGATCAACGCCTAACCCCTTCCCGGTTGCCTTCCAGAGCCCAACCTCACGCGAGGTTGGGCTCTTTTTCTGACGCGAACCTCCCCACCGACCTGACCACGATCAACGGTTTGCTACACTTGCCATCGATATCAGCCGGATTCGAGGGCGTCGAATGTTTTGTCCGCAGTGCTGGGCCAACCTCAGAGATGGAACCACGCTGTGCCCGAAGTGCGGTCGGCCGATGGACCCCGTTCGCCCGACGTTCGTCGCGCCGTCAGCCGCGTCCCGTTCTCCATCCCGCAGCCCCTCGCCCCCAGGCCGACCGACCTCCAGGGTGTTGGTCGGCCTGGGCATCTTGGTTCTCTGCGGGGTCGGGGCTCGCGCGGTCAACCAATCGCAAGATCGCGCATTGCCTCCGCCCACGGGACGGCCGGCCGCGATCCATCCGGCCGCGCCGCTCCAGGCGCTCACGTCGCCGTCGGCCGCGACTACGGCCGTCGAGCCTGCGGCGGCATCGGCGCCCGCGCACAGCGCGAACGTCATCGAGCTCCTGGAGCGGGCGATGAGCGCGTACGAGCGTCGGCGGTTTCAGGAGGCAATCGCCCTCTTGTCGTCCGCTCGGACCTTCGAGCCCGCCGACCCCGAGATCCAACGGGCGCTCGCCGTGTCGTATCGCTCGTTGGGATGGGAGCAGATCGAAACCGGACGATACGAGGAGGCGGTGGCGACGTTCCGGCGTGATCCTGGCGTGTCAGGCGGAGACGGCCTGATGCAGGCGGGGCTGGGCTACGCCTACGTCCAGTTGCGGCAGGACGACCAGGCCGTCGCCCCGCTGTTGCGGGCCGTCGAGCTTGAACCCGGCGACGTGCGCGCCTATCTCTTGTTGGGAGAACTGCACGACCGGCGCAACGACCTGTCCCAAGCCGCGGTCTTCTTTCAGAAGGCATTGACGATGTCGCCCGGGGACGAGGTCATCAAGGCGCGGGTCCAGAAGCTGCGGCGCGAGCAGGATCAACAGTCCTCGTTCGTCCGCGCCGTCACCCGACACTTCACGGTCCAGTTTGACGGGCATGAAAACCGGGACTTGTATCGGACGGTGATCGAGACGCTCGAGGAGGCCTATGGCGAGGTCGGGCGGGCGCTGTCGTTTTACCCTGCCGACGAGGTCAGCGTGGTGCTCTACACCGGCAAGCAGTTCCAAGACATCACCCGCCTGCCCGGATGGGCCGGGGCCTCGTACGATGGCAAGATCCGCGTGCCCTCCGTGGGCTACGAGCAGCAGCCGGACGTCCTCAAAAAGATCCTCTACCACGAATACGTCCATGCCGTGATTCACACCATCACGCGCCAGCAGCTTGGGGGCATCAAGGACCTGCCGTCGCCGCGAGTGCCGTTCTGGCTTCACGAAGGGCTCGCGCAATACCTCGAGGCCGGATCCGAACGCGGCACGGTCGACGAGCGCCTGCGCCCGCTGGCGCAGCGCCAGGCCATGATCCCCCTAACCGTGTTGGAGGGATCGTTCATGGGGTTGAACGCCGCGCAGGCCTCGCTGGCCTATGCCGAGAGCCTGTCCGTCGTCGGCTACCTCGTGGATCGTCACGGCATGTACCGGGTCACGCGGTTTCTCGAAGCCCTCTCGCGGCACCAGGGCATCGAGCCGGCGTGCCAGGAGGCGTTTTCCCTCTCCTACGACGCCCTGCAAACGTCCTGGCAGTCCTCACTCGTCGAAGGGTAACCTCCGCGCGCCCCGCGACCCCGCAGGCGGTGACCCTGCAGGCGGTTGTCTTTCGCATTCTCCTTGTGGTATGCAGGACCGGGACAGCGAACATCTTCTCACCAAGGAGGGGACCCGTGGAGACCATTCGGAAGGTCGAGTATTTCGCGATGGATGTCGCCGATAAACCCGGGGAAGGGGCGCGCATCCTGGGCGCGCTGCGGAGCGCGGGGGTCAACCTGCTGGCATTCACCGGTTTTCCCAGCAGCCGGCGCGCTCAGATCGACTTCATTCCGGACGATGCGGTAGCTTTCAAGGCGGCGGCCAAGCGCACCGGATTGAAGATCAAACCCAAAAAGAGCGCGTTCCTGGTCAGCGGGGAGGATCGGCCCGGAGCCGTGGCGGAGATCATGGGCCGTCTGGCCGCGGCGAAAATCAACGTGACCGCCATCGACGCGGTCTGCGCGGGAGCGGGCCGCTACGGCGCGATCCTTTGGGTCAAACCGCCGGATGTCGCCAGGGCCGCGAAAGCCCTCGGCGCGTCGTCGTAGCGCCGTTCTGGATATGATGGATATTCTGGGAATGCATCAGGGAAGATTTGCGAGACCCGGCCGGTCTTTTCCTTTAGGACGGGGAGACCGCGATGGGCCGAATCGGCGGTTGGTGGAGGGCGATGATGTTGCGGAGCCGCATCTGGCTGCTTCGACGCGACAGCTTCCGGCTCGAGCGCCGCGTCACCGCACGGTCACCGGAGCCCGCCACGTCCTATCTCATTGATACTCTGCGCAAAAGGTTGATTAAACACTAGGCGTTTCGCGCGCGCCCGCTCCCGCCGCGTCGTTTCCCATCCTTCCACATGGTTGTCACCAGCTAATCCACAGAGGTTGTGGATGTGCCACCGGCCCAGGACTCCCACTGCGGGACCGCGGACGTCGGCGTCGCGACGAACAGGATGTCGTCCGGCCGGCACGTTAAGCCGCCCGAGACCTGGCGAAGCTCGTCGCCGCGCTTGACCGCGACACAGAGCCCGGCTGGCGTGTTGGTGGTCAGGGACCGACCGCATCCCGGGGCATCGGGGGCCACGCAGATCTGCGTGAGGACGCACTCGCCCGCCTCAAATTGTTGCGACAGGCGGCGCCAGTCGAAGCCGGCCATCTCGGACAGTTCGCCGGCCAGTCGGCGCTCCTTCTGTTGCTGGTCGGCCGCCAGTCGGCCGATGTCCTCGATGAGCGCGGCGACCTCCGGTGTGCGGATGAGCGAGACGCCGTCTTCCATCAACGCAAACCCCATGCGGCCGAGCTGCCCGCAGATGACGGCTTCGCGTCGCGCGAGGGCGGCCTGCTCGCGGCGGACGCGCAATCGCGCGCGCGTCCGTTCGGCTCGATCGGCCAACTCCCAGAACGCTTCGCGGAATGCGCGAAGAAAATCAGAAGATTCATCGAGCAAATATCTTGGAATATTAGTCATTTAATTAGCTATATCTCACTCTAAAGTAGAATTAATAAAATGTCTGATAAGCGCTATTCTGTTAAATAATTCAGTGCAGAATGGGCGAAGTGCTTGTGCCCATCTCCTCATCAGCCCCAGGACTTGAGATGTCACCCGTCTGGAGATCGTCGCGCCATGGGCGCCCCCAGGGATCCGCCAGCGGCCACGAGCTGGCGCCGTAGTCCTCGATCGGACGGTACACGCTGTCCGGGCGCTGGCCGTGTTCCATCGTCCACAGATGAACGAGCTCCCGCAAGCCCGCGAGCTGATTGGGCAGGGCGAGCGATCTGATGGCCTGAAGGTCGCGATCGGCGATCCTCACGAGGTCCTCGCCGTATCGCCACGCCGCCGCAGCCGGTGCGGCGAGCAGCGCTGCGATCAGGGCGATGTTGACCGTCCAGCGCCCCGTCGCCATCAAAGCGCCGATTGCCCATGTGACCGCCTCGGGCAGCTCTCGCGCGACGGCGCCCGCCGGAGCACCGACCGGCACAATCAAGCCGGCGGTCAACAGATTGGACAACGCCTTGCACACCTCGAATTCGCCCATCTGGACGAGATCGATGATCTTCGAGACATCGTCGGATCCGTTGACCGCATGAAAGGCGGCAATCTCATCCTGGGAGAACCTGCCGCTCTCTTTGGTGTCGAGGTCGGCGAACGGGTCGTCGGGACTGGAATCCGGTTTGGCGGCTGAGGCGGGTTTGGCGGCTTCGATCTCCCCCCGTTTCTCCGCGACCTGCGCGAAGACGAGCGAGAGGGAGGAGATTTTTTTCTCGATGTACGGCCATTCATCGAGGCGCCTGACCCCCTCCATCAGGATGTGTTCGGTGCTGATGGGGTCGACGTACGCCTTCGGGTAGTCCACGTCCTTCTGATCAAAGCTGTATCGCCCCTCCTTCCACCGGAACAGGCGATACACAGCCTCGAGGATTTGCAGGCGGAGGGCGCGCTTGAGGTCCGCCTCGCTGATGATGTTCCTGGCGACCAGAATTTGACCCAGATAATCCCCGGTCTCCTGTTGGGCCTTCAACGCCTCCTGGAGCTGTTGCGGCGTGAGGCGTCTGGCCCGGACCAGCACGCCGCCGATCCGCTCGCCGCTCTTTTCCTCGTCCACCTGGGCGGAGACGACCATCCCTTTCACGAAGCCGACCGACGCCCGCCAGGACTGATCGCGGACGCTCATCACCCCGCTCTTCTGCTGCACCTGGATGAGTTGAAAGATGTCGGAGAGCCCGAAATCCTTGATCGATCCTTCAAGCGACATCAGCGACCACCCTCTCGTCCCGCTCCCCGCGGCGGCCCGTCGGAGAAGGGGGCGGGGGACGACGGCGCCGCCAGCGTGCTCAGATGGAGATAGATGACGGCGTACAGCGCGCCCGCACCGGCCAGGCTCGGCCACCACACCGCGTACCACGGCGGGGTGAAGAGCCGTTCCCCGACGGTGTTCCAGCTCGACACCGCCAGCCACCCCGTCCACCACGCAAACGCGCCGGCCAGGGCGAAGCCTGCCCCCCACCACGGGCGCCCCAGGGTCAGGTGGCCGACGCCGGGGATGATCGACAGCACGGCCGCCACGCGACGGCGCACGTCCCACCGGCGGAGGGCCTGGGGTAGCGCGGCGTTCGGGTGGAGTTTCACCCCCTTGGCGTACGTCTTCCAGCACGTCGAGCAGAGCTTCGAGTCCAGAAAATAACGCTGACAGCGGGGGCACACCGCCGCGCCGCAGGTCGCGCAGGGCGCGGCCGGCTGGTTCGGAGCCAGCCGGGCGACCATCCAGCACAGGACGAACAGCGCCACGAGACCGGCCGTCAGGGACAGCGCCGCGTGCCGCCGAAGGCGCTCGATCGAGCCGCCAAGCGACGGAGGCGCCGCCCGCGGCGCGATCGCTGCCCGCCACAAGTCGGCGGCGCCGAAGCCATAATCCGCGACCAGAAACGCGTCACCCATCCGCGTGCGCGCCGCGTACGTGTCCAGCAGTCCCGCATCGAGGGCTTGGGCGGCTTGGAATCTCGCCTCCCCTTCCTCAAAGCGAAGGTCGGCCCGATACGCCTGGCTGAGGTTGTAGAGGACGACCACCGCGTCGCGCGCCTGCGCGTGGGCGGCTTCGTACAGTTCGATCGCCTTGGCGTAGTCCTGGCGGCGGAACCGGAGGTTGCCATAGTTGGTCAACAGACGCGGGTCGTTCGGCCAGCGCGCGAGCGCCTCCTCGTACGCGGTGTCCGCTTCGGCGTCGCGGCGCCCGCGATCCAGCGCCAACGCGCGCGTCGCGGCGGCGACCGGCGTCTCGTGCCCCCCCTGGAATCGCGCCGCCTCCTCCCCCGCCTCGCCTCCGTTGGCGACATCGACGAGCAGGCGCAGCCCGGGGTCGTCGTCCGTCGCGAAGACGCTCAGGGCGCTCGGCGGCACGAGTGCGACCAGCAGCCCGGCGGCGGCCAGACCGGCCACGAGTGCGCGCTCCCGTCCGATCAGGAACCACCAGGCCACCGCGGCCGGCAGCAGGATCAACCAGACCCCCCATGCCGCGGCAACGAAGGGGAACACCAGCAGCCACACGGCGATCAACCACGCGGTGGGACGAAACAGGCGATGGCCGCTCCACTCCTCCACCAGGTGAGCGAGCAGCGGCAGCGCACGGAAGACGAACACCGCCGCCACCAACCCTGCCACGGAGATGAGGCTCAGGAGCAGCGCCGCCGCGACCCGCTCGGCGCGGTACAGCGACGACCGGAAGTCGGTCGCCGACGCCTTCCAGGCCGCGAACCGTTCGCGCGCGCTCCCCCAGCGGTCGCCCCCGTTCCACAGGATGCGCGACAGCAGCCGGTGAGGCTCCGGCGACGAGGGAGCGAGCGCCTCGGCCGCGTTCGCCAGCGTCAGGGCGGTGTTCCCGTCGCCGTGCTCCAACCATGACTCCGCGTCGCGCAGGAGCAGGAGGCTCAGCGCGGGCGCCCGCTCAACGCCCGCGCGGTGCGCCGCCTCGGGCAGCGCGTTCGCGGCGGACGCGATGTCCTCGGCGGCGCCCGACTGCGCGGCGCGGCGGTACGCGTCCCACGACGTCGCGAGCGTCGAGGGAAGTTCCGCCGCCGCGAAGAGCGGCCAGACGAGGATCAGCGCGAAAAGCCCCGACGCGGCGTGACGCCGAACCTTCATGAAGGCGTCGCGCCCAGCTTGGATTCGGTGCCCCGCCGGAGTCGAACCAGGTTCTCCCGGTGGCGGACGATGACGATCGCGGCGACCACGGACGCAAAGAGGTGACTCGGCGCGGGTGTGAACGCGGAGACGAGGGGAAGAGCCGCCGCGGCCGTCACACTGGCGAGCGACACGTAGCGGGACGCGGCGAGCACGAGGATCCAGACGCCGATCACGATGAGCGCCGTCATCGGCGAGAGGACGGCGAGGGCGCCGATGCCGGTGGCCACCCCCTTGCCGCCGCGAAAACCCGTCCAGACCGGAAAGACGTGGCCGGCGACGGCGGCGATGCCGGAAGCTTGAATCCACCCGCTCGATCCCTCCATGAGCATCCCCGCCGTCCACACGGGCAGCGCGCCCTTCAACGCATCCATGAAGAGGGTGAAGGCCGCGGCTCGTGTCCCCGCAACCCGCAAGACGTTGGTGCACCCGATATTTCCACTCCCCGTCGTCCGCGGATCCGGCGCCCCGGTCCAGCGAGCGAACACCAGCCCGAAGGGGATCGTGCCAATGATATACGCGGTCGCGACGATCGCCAAGCCGATCAGCGGAGACGCCATGGGACGTCCCTCACCGCGCGGCCGCGGGGCCCAGCGAGCGGCCGTACTGGATGGCGTAACGACTCGCCGAGAGGATCGCCAGCGCGGTGGCGGCGAGAAGCAGACCGAAACCGAGCGTGTGCGCCCAGGCCGGCAGTGCGGGTTCGAGGATCAAGACCAGGACGGCGATCGTCTGCGCGACCATTTTCAGTTTGCCCAGGCTTTCCGCGGCGAGCACGCGTCCGCCCGCCGCGGCCACGGCGCGGAGGCCCGTGACGGCGAACTCCCGCGCCAGGATGAGAATGACCAGCCAGCCGGGGGCGCGACCGGCTTCGACCAGCATCACGAGCGCCGCGAGGATGAGCAGTTTGTCGGCGATGGGATCGAGCAGCTTGCCCAGGTCGGTCACTTCTTTGCGACGCCTCGCCACGTAGCCGTCGAGCCAGTCCGTGAACGCCGCCGCCGCGAAGATCGCGGCCGCGCCGACGGCGAGCCCGGGGGACGTCCCGACATCCAGGACGGCGACCAGGACCGGGATCAGAGCCAGTCGCAGCAACGTGAGCAGGTTGGGAAGGTTCATGACGCCAGCGACGGGAGCGCGGCGGAACTCGGGCCCGCGGACTCGGCGAACGCCTGGCGGTCCCCGGCCGGTGGTTGCCGCTTCCAGCGGTTGTGCATCCACACCCAGTGATCCGGGTGCGACCGGATCCATTGTTCGATCTCGCGCGTGAAGCGCGCGGTGTTCTCCCGGATGTCGCGGGCGGGATCGCCGGTGCGGATCAACTCGATCGGGCCCTGCAGGATCAGCCGATGGCGGGAGGCCCCCTCGCGGAGGATGAACCCGAAGATCACGGCCGCGCCGGTCTTCAACGCCAGCGCGGCGGGGCCGGACGGGGTGTAGGCGGGGCGGCCGAAGAACGGCACGAACACGCCGTCGACGTCGGTGTCCTGATCGATGAGCATCCCCAGGATGGCGTTGCGGCGGAGACCGGAGAGCAGGTGACGGGCGGCCGACGGGCTGCCGCGGCTGATCGTGTGCACGCCGTGGCGGGCCCGCGCGTCGACCAGCAGGCGATCCAGGCGCGGGTCGTAGACCGGCGTCGCCACGACCGACGCGGGATAACCGCGCCGCGTCACCAGGGCGGCCATCAATTCCCAGTTGCCGAAGTGACCCGTGAGGAAGATCACGCCCCGGCCGGCGGCGAGCGCCGCCTTCAGCCGCTCCTCGCCCTCGACGGCGCACAGCCGTTCGATGGGCGGATGGGATCGCCGCGACAGCATGAGCACTTCGAACGCGCTCCGGCCCAGATTCACGAAGGATCGGCGGGCGATCGCGCGATGATGGGTTTCACCCCCGCCGTCCGGAAACGCGACGGCCACATGCGCCAGCGCCCGGCGTCTCGCGCCCGGAAGCGCGGCAAAGGCCATCCAGCCAACCCATCCGCCCAGGGCGACGCCCAGGCGCCAGGGCAACACGCTTGCCAGCGACTGGAGGATCGCAACCGCCCAGACGATCGCGCGGCGAATCATCCGTTGACCGGTCCTCATCGCGGCGTCAGCCCCCGGGCTCGGAGCAGGAGGTCGGTGATCTCGCGCACGGCACCCTCCCCGCCTCGTTTCGCGGTGACGTGGTGCGCCGACCGCTTCACGGTTGCGTGCGCGTTCCGGACGGCGACCGCGAGGCCGACCCGCTTGAGAATCGGGAGGTCGGGCGCGTCATCCCCCACGTACGCCACGTCCTGATCGCGGAGACCACGGCGCGCGATTAGCGCCTCGTAAATCGGCAGCTTGTCGGCGATCCCCTGGTGCACCTCGTCGATCGCCAATTCCTTGGCGCGCCGATCCACGATCGGCGAGTTCCGCCCGCTCAGCAGGCCGATGCCGACCCCGGCGCGGGCGAGCTGCTTGAGGCCGTGGCCGTCCTGAATGTCGAACGACTTCACCTCGTGGCCATCGCTGGTGAACGTCACCTTCCCGTCGGTCAGGACGCCGTCGACGTCCAGGAGCAGAAATGCAACGCCCCGCGCCCGCTTGAGAAGTTGTTGTGCGGACATCGGCACGATCGTCCCTAGACGACACCGGCTTTTAAGAGGTCGTGAAGATGGACCACGCCCTCGACCCGCTGTTCGGCGTCGGTGACGATCAAGACCGTGATCGAATGGCGTTCCATCAGCCCCACGGCCTCCGCGGCCAGGGCGGTTCGGGAGATCACCTTGGGATGGGGCGACATCACGGCTTCGGCCGGGCGATCGAGCAGGTCGTCGCCGCCCTTCCCCAACAGGCGTCGGAGGTCGCCGTCGGTGATCACGCCGCGCAAGCGACCGGAGTCGTCGACGATCGTCGTCACGCCGAGTTTTTTCGAGCTGATCTCGACGATCACGTCCCGGAGCGGCGCGGTCGGGCTCACCGTGGGGATCGCCTTGTCGCCGTGCATAACCTCTTCGACCGTGAGGAGCAGGCGCTTGCCCAACGCGCCGCCGGGATGATAGCGGGCGAAATCCTCGGGCTTGACGCCCTTGTGTTCGAGCAGCGCCATCGCCAGCGCGTCGCCCAGCGCCAGGGTCGCCGTCGTGCTGGCGGTGGGCGCGAGGTCCAGCGGGCAGGCCTCTTCCTTCACGCTGACATCGAGCACCACGTCGCTGTTCTTGGCCAGCATCGACTCGACGTTGCCGGTCAGGCTGATCATCGGCACGCCGAGCCGCTTGATCGCGGGGAGAATCTTCAGGATCTCTTCGGTCTCGCCGCTGTTGGAGAGGGCGATGACGAGGTCGCCGCGCGACACCATGCCGAGGTCGCCGTGGATCCCCTCGGCGGGATGCAGGAAGACCGACGGCACGCCGATGCTCGCGAGCGTGGCGGCGATCTTGCGGCCGATGATCCCCGATTTCCCCATGCCGGTTACGACCACGCGGCCCTGGCACCGATCGAGCAGCGCTACCGCCTGCTCGAATCGCTGATCCAAACGGTCGATGAGCGCGAGGATCGCGTTCGCCTCGATCTCCAACACCTGGCGGCCGCGCTTGAGGGTCATCGGGCCTTGATGGAGGCTGGGCCGCGCGATTCGACCGTCTCCCGGATCCGCACCAGCTGGCGGAGCAGGTCCTCGACCTGATCGAGCGGCACCATGTTGGGACCGTCCGATGGCGCGCGGTCGGGATCGGGGTGCACTTCCATGAAGAGTCCGTCGCAGCCGACCGCGACGGCGGCCCTCGCGAGCGGGGCGACGAACTCGCGCTGGCCGCTCGACGCGTTCCCCGCCCCGCCCGGCAACTGCACGCTGTGGGTCGCGTCGAACACGACCGGGTAGCCCCATTGGCGCATGATCGGCAGGCTCCGGAAATCCGAGACCAGGTTATTGTAGCCGAAACACGACCCGCGCTCGGTCAGGAGGATGCGGTGACTGCCCGTCGACGTCGCCTTGTCGACGACCTGCTTCATGTCCCACGGCGCGAGGAACTGCCCCTTCTTGATGTTGACCACCTTGCCCGTGCGCATTGCCGCGAGCACGAGATCGGTCTGGCGGCACAGAAAAGCCGGGATCTGCAGGACGTCCAGCACCTCGGCGGCCGGCTGCACCTCCTCAATGGAGTGCACGTCCGACAGCACGGGAACGCCGATCTCCTCGTTGACCTTCCGCAAAATGCGGAGCCCCTCGTCCAGACCGAGACCTCGAAACGACGCACCGGACGTCCGGTTGGCCTTGTCGTACGACGATTTGAAGATAAACGGGATCCCCAGCGCCGACGTGATGATCTGAAGGCGTTCGGCCACCCGCAGGCACAGGGTCTCGTTCTCGATGACGCAGGGGCCGGCGATCACGAAGAGCGGATGCTCCTGGCCGAGGACCAGACCGTCGATGGTCACCTCGTGTGTGGTCATCCGATTCCTCCCCTCACCCTCCCCGCCGATGCAGCGCCGCGCCGATGAACGCGGCGAACAGCGGATGGGGCGTGCGCGGCCGCGATCGAAACTCGGGATGAAACTGCACGCCCACGAACCAGGGATGGTCGGGCAGCTCGACGATCTCCACCAGGTTGCGCTGGGGGTAGATCCCGCTGAACGCCATGCCGGCGCGCACATACCGTTCGCGGTACGCGTTGTTGAACTCGTAGCGGTGGCGGTGGCGCTCCGTGACGTCCTCCCGCCCGTACGCCTCGTAGGCGCGACTGCCCTTGTTGACCCGGCACGGATACGCGCCGAGGCGCATCGTGCCCCCCTTGGCCTCCACCTCGTGCTGTTCGGCCATCAGGTCGATCACGGGGTCCGGCGGCGACGCGAACTCGGTGCTGTTGGCGTCTTTCAACCCGAGCACGTGACGGCCGTATTCGATCACCGCGCACTGCATGCCCAGGCAGATGCCGAGGAACGGGATCCGCCGCTCACGGGCGTAGCGAATCGCCTCGATCTTGCCCTCGATGCCACGATGGCCGAATCCCGGTGCGACCAGCACGCCGTCCACGCCCGCGAGCCGGTGCTCGGGGCCGTCGCTCTCCAGCGTTTCCGAGTCGATCCAGGCGATGTCCACCTTCGCGGTGTGCGCGATGCCCCCGTGGTGCAGGGCCTCGGACAGGCTCTTGTACGAATCCTTCAAGCCGAGGTATTTCCCGATGAGTGCGATGTGGACGGTGTGCTTGGGGTGCTTGATGCGATCGACCAGCGCCTCCCAGTCGGCAAGCTGGGCGGGCATCGATGGCAGGTTGAGGTGGCGCGCGATGAGTTCGTCGAGTCCCTGCTGGTGGAAGACCAGCGGCACCTCGTAGATCGTCTCGACGTCCTGCGCCGAGATCACCGCGTCGCGATCCACGTTGCAGAAGAGCGCGATCTTGGCCTTGAGCTCGGCAGGCAGCACGCGGTCGCTTCGGCAGAGCAGGATGTGCGGCTGAATGCCGATCTCGCGGAGCTTGTTGACGCTGTGCTGCGTGGGCTTGGTCTTCAGTTCGCCCGAGGCATTCACGTACGGGATGAGGGTCAGGTGGACGTAGAGGACGTTCTCGCGGCCCACGTCGAACGGAAACTGCCGGATCGCCTCCAAAAACGGCAGGCTCTCGATGTCGCCGACCGTGCCCCCGATCTCGACGATCACCACGTCCACCTCGTCGGCCAGCGCGGTGATGGTCCGCTTGATCTCGTCGGTGATGTGGGGCACGACCTGCACGGTCCCCCCCAAGTAGTCGCCCCGGCGCTCCTTCTGGATGACGTTGTAGTAGATCTTCCCCGTCGTGTGGTTGTTGCAGCGGCCGGTGGTGACGGACGTGAATCGCTCGTAGTGGCCCAGGTCGAGGTCGGTCTCCGTGCCGTCCTCGGTGACGAAGACCTCCCCGTGCTGATAGGGGTTCATCGTGCCGGGATCGACGTTGATGTACGGATCCAGCTTGAGAAACGTGACCTTCAGGCCGCGGCTTTCGAGCAGGTTGCCGATCGACGCGGAGGCGAGCCCCTTGCCCAGCGACGACACCACCCCGCCGGTGACGAAGAGATACTTGGTCATAGCGCGTTCCCCGGTCATTGGCCCCTGCCCCGCGTCGCGGCCTCGGAGGCGACGGCTCCGGCCAGCGCGGCCCGCACGCGCTCCAGATCCTCCGGCGTGTTGACCTCCTCTGTGCGCTCCTTCGTCAGCACGACTCGAATCGGGCAGCCGTGCTCGAGCGCCCGAAGCTGCTCCAGTTTTTCCAGCGATTCCAACCGCCCTTCCGGCCACCGCGTGAACTCCATCAGGAGGTCGCGCCGATAGCCGTACAGGCCGAAATGTTGATAATACGTCCCCGGCGGGAGGGTCTCCCCGTTTCCCCGATCGACGCGGTCCCGTACGTGCGGGATGGGCGCGCGCGAGAAATAGAGCGCATCGCCCCGCCGGTCCGTCACCACCTTGACGACGTGGGGACTGTAGACATCGGCGGGATCGGTGATCTCCCGCGCGAGCGTGGCCATGCGGACCGAGGGATCGCCGAAGGCGCCGACAAGCGCCTCGATCATCGAGGGCGGCGCGAAGGGCAGATCGCCCTGGAGGTTGACGTACACGTCGGCGGGATGGGCCGACGCGACCTCGGCGATGCGGTCGGTGCCGGTCGCGTGCCCGGGCGAGGTCAGCACGGCGGTTCCCCCGAACCGCGCCACGACGTCGGCGATCCGCGCGTCGTCGGTGGCCACCACCACGTCGGCCACGCCCTTCGCCAGGCGCCCTTGCTCCCACACGCGCTGGATCATCGGTTTGCCCCCGATGTCGACCAGCGGCTTGGCCGGCAGGCGCGTGGAGGCGTACCGCGCCGGAATCACGAGCAGCACCCTCATGCGGATCCCTCCGCGAGGCACTCGTCGATCTGGCGGTGCAGGGCCTCCGGCGTGATCGTCGCGGTGCCGACGATGCCGACCACGAACCCCGCCGCGCCATTGGCCAGCATGGCGGCGTCGGTCAGCGACGCCCCGACCGCCCGCGCGGCGGCGAGCGTCGCGATCACGGTGTCGCCCGCGCCCGTGACGTCGAACACCTGCCTGGCTACCGTCGGGATGTGCGTGACCGCGCCGTCGGCCTCGAACAGGCTCATCCCGTGCTCGCCGCGCGTGATCAACACGGCCTTCGCGTCCAGCCGTTCGAGCAGGATCCGCCCGGCGCGGTGCAGGCTCTCGTCGTCCACGATGTCGACGCCGGCCGACATCGCGGCCTCCAAATGATTGGGCGTCACCACCTGGACGCCGCGGTAGAACGGCATGTGCGCGACCTTGGGGTCCACCATGATCGTGACGCCCCGGCGCGCGGCGGACGCGATCACCCGGGTCATCAGCTCGTGGGAGATCACGCCCTTGGCGTAGTCCGACACCACCAGGCAGTGCGCGTCCCGAAGGTGGCCGTCGACGTACTCGGCGAGCGCGGACAGGGTCTTCGGCGCGATCGCGCCCCGGTGCTCTCGGTCGAACCGCACGACCTGCTGCTGGTGGGCGATCACGCGGGTCTTCTGCGTGGTCGCCCGCCCCGCCTCGGCGACGATCCCGTCGCCGGATACGCCGCGCCGCCGGAGCATGTCGAGCAGCGCCTCGCCGGCGGCGTCCTGCCCGACCACCCCGCAGAGATGCACGCGGGCTCCGAGCGACGCCAGGTTCAGGAACACGTTGCCGGCGCCCCCCAGCATCACCGACTCCGACGTGACGTCCACCACCGGAACCGGGGCTTCGGGGGAGATGCGCTGGACGCGGCCCCACACGTAGTGGTCCAGCATCAGGTCGCCGAGAACGAGCACGCGCGCGTCGGCGAACCGTGCGAGATGGGCGTGTAAGCGCTGCGACACCGTCGACACGTTGCGTCTCCAGGTGAAGGGGTCGGGCGAAGCGACGAGCTAGGGTATCACAACCCCGCCGTCGGAATCACCTGATCACTTTTCCGATGCGGTTCCAGCGGACCCAGGTGTCGGCGCCGTCCCACGACCAGTAGATCAGGAATGCCTGACCGCGGATCTTCTTGGCCTTGACGAATCCCCAGAATCGGCTGTCCAGGCTCTGGTCACGGTTGTCGCCCATGACGAAATAGGCGTCCGGCGGCACCGTGACGGGGCCGAAGTTGTCGCGCCGGTCGATGTGGATTTCGCGGTCGGTGTGCTGGGCGTATGTGTCGTCCAGGCGCGCGTGGTTGACGTACACCTCCTTGTTGCGGACCTCAATGACATCGCCCGGCGTGCCCACGACGCGCTTGATGAAATCCTTGCTCTCGTCCTCCGGATACTTGAAGACGACGATGTCGCCGCGCGTGGGGGCGGAGATCGGAATGAGGATCACGTCGGTGAACGGGAGCTTGATCCCGTAAATAAATTTATTCACGAGGATGTGATCCCCGATCGAGAGCGTCGGGATCATGGAGCCGGATGGGATCTTGAAGGCCTGCACGATGAACGTCCTGATCGTCAGCGCGAGCACGATGGCCAGCGCGAACGCCTCGGCGTACTCCCGGACGGCGGATTTTTTCCCGACCCCCATCCCGGGGATCAGTCCTTCACCTTCAAGAGCGCGAGAAACGCCTCCTGAGGGATCTCCACCCGCCCCACCTGTTTCATGCGTTTCTTGCCTTCCTTCTGCTTTTCCCATAATTTCCTTTTCCGGGTGATGTCTCCCCCGTAACACTTGGCCGTCACGTTTTTTTTCATCGCCCGCACGGTCTCGCGCGCGATGACGCGGCTGCCGATCGCCGCCTGGATGGCGATTTCGAACATTTGCCGTGGAATCATCTCCTGCATCTTTTCCGCCAACTGCCGGCCGCGGATCGGCGCCTTGTCGCGGTGGATGATGCACGAGAGCGCGTCGACTGTCTCGCCGTTCAGCAAAATATCCACCTTGACCAGGTCGCTCGCCTCGTATCCGACGAGTTCGTAGTCGAACGACGCGTACCCCTTGCTGATGGACTTGAGCCGATCGTAGAAGTCGAGGATCACCTCGTTCAAGGGCAAATGATACGTCAGCATCAGGCGATGGACGTCCAGATATTTCAGCTCGATCTGCCGCCCGCGGCGCTCCTCGCAGAGGCGCAGCAGCGCCCCGAGGTACGGTTCCGGCGTGATGATCGTGGCGCGGATGATCGGTTCCTCGAACGACACGATCTGCTGGACGTCCGGGAGCTTCGCCGGATTCTCGATGTGCCGGACCTCGCCCTTGGCGGTCGTCACCCGGTACACCACCGTGGGGGCGGTGCTGATCAACGCGAGACGGTACTCCCGCTCCAGCCGCTCGCGCACGATCTCCATGTGCAGGAGGCCCAAAAACCCGCACCGGAATCCGAACCCCAGAGCGAGCGACGTTTCCGGCTCGAACGTGAACGAGGCGTCGTTGAGCTGGAGCTTTTCCAGGGCGTCGCGCAACGCCTCGTACTCGGCGCTGTCGATGCTGTACAGCCCGCAGAACACCATCGGCTTCACGTCGGCGTAGCCCGGGCACGGCGTCGAGGTCGGTCGCGCCGTCTCGGTCACCGTGTCGCCGGTCTTCGCGTCCTTGACGTTCCTGATCCCGGCGATGATGTAGCCCGCCTCGCCGGCGCTGAGCTCCGCCGCCTCCACGCGCTTGGGCGTGAACACGCCCACCGAGTTCACCTCGAACGACTTCCCCGTCGCCATCAACGTAATCTTCATGCCGGCCCGCACGCGCCCGTCCATCAGGCGGGCCAGGATCACGGCGCCCTGGTAGTTGTCGAACCACGAATCGAAGATCAGCGCCTTCAGCGGCGCCTCGGGGTCGCCGGAGGGCGGCGGGATGCGCCGGACGATGGCTTCCAGGATCTCGGCGATGCCGATGCCCTCCTTGGCGCTCGCGAGGATCGCCTCGCTCCCGTCGATGGCCAGCACGTCCTCCAGTTCGCGCTTCACCTTGTCGACGTCGGCGTTGGGCAGGTCGATCTTATTGATGACCGGGACGATCGCCAGGTTGTGCGCGACGGCCAGTTGGGCGTTGGCGATCGTCTGGGCCTCGACCCCCTGCGAGGCGTCGACCACAAGGAGCGCGCCCTCGCAGGCGGCCAGGCTGCGGGAGACTTCGTAGGTGAAATCGACGTGGCCGGGCGTGTCGATCAGGTTGAAGACGTAGTCTCGACCGTCCGCGGCGCGATGATGGAGCCGCACGGCGTGCGCCTTGATGGTGATGCCGCGCTCGCGCTCCAGGTCCATGTCGTCCAGAACCTGCTCGCGCAACTCCCGCGAAGTCAGCGCGCCGGTGTACTCAAGGAGGCGATCGGCCAACGTCGATTTTCCATGATCGATATGCGCGATAATCGAAAAATTTCGAATGGTTTCAAGCAACGGGGCTCCAAGGCGTGCAAAAACGCTCAATTATAATGAAGTCCGCGCGCAATTGTCAAAAGCAAGATCAACGGTCCTCGTCTTGACAGGGAAGGCGCATCGGATAAGCTGAAAAGCATCGCGGAGGTCGCCATGAGCCCCGAGGAAAAGGAGAAAATTAAGCGGCTCGTCAGGGAACTCTCCCACCGCGTCAACGCCGCGCTCTCGGACAGCGGCGACGTCAAAGGCGCTCTCAGGGACATCGAGGGAGAGGGGTATCAGATCGATCTGCTGTTCGCGCTCTTTACCCGCATCCTCCGCCGAAAAGACGACCCGCTCCAGATCGAAGACCAGCCCCTCAGCGGCGCGGCGTTCGACGACCACTTCCTAAAGACCCTCAAGCTGAACTGGTCCTCCGAGTAGGGCGGGTTTCAAACCCGCCCCTGCCGCCTCACGTCACGGCACATCATCCCAGCACCACCCCCAATTCCCCCCCGGTCCCTTTGCTCATTGCCGTAAGCGCTTGAGGAAATTCTTTATCCAAATCTCCAGCCTCCCTGCGGTCTTTCGGGATTTTAGGGAAATGTTCAGGACCGTTCGAAAGATTCATCAGGCCATCGGTATGTCTCTGACAAACCATCCAAACCATAGAGATTTATATTTCTAATCATGGTGTTGTGTCTTGTGGCGCGACGGTGGTCCACCAAGCACAAGAGAGTGGCCTGATGAGCACGGATCTTGCTGCATCTTTGGAAAATGGGGGGACGAGGCTTGCTCGCCGACCGCAACACGTTACGGCCTCCTCAATGGACGCGCGAGCAAGCATGCCAGGCGCCGGTCGAGACGTGGTCCCCGCTCCTCATATGGCTTCTGCTGGTTCCTGCCGTCCCTCTCCACGCCGCGAACATCTTCACCGTCAACGACTCCGACGGTCAGGGCGTGTCGGGCGTTCTCTTCGCCGCGCCCCCCGGAAGCTGTACCACGTTTCCCGGAACAACGGGTGGCAACTGCGCGACGCGGGCATCCGCCGCGCTCGCCGATTGGGCCGACGGCTTCTATAACGGCAGTCGATGGAGCGACCTCCGCGAGGCCGCCGTGACTGGAGGCGTCTCGACGGTCACCGGCCTGCCGACAACGACGGTCGAGACCGACATCGGGAAAAGCTGGATCCCCGATTCCTGCAACCGCCCGTGGTGCGGAAACCTCTTGCGGGGCGACGTGGAACCGTTCGACCTCACCGGAGATGGGCAGGAGGATCGAATCTTCGCCGACCAGTTTGCGTGGGGGGTCACGTCGCTCAATCGCGACCTCGCCGACTTGAGCCTCGTCGTGGGCAACGTCTCCCCGCCAGGCATCACACGGATGAGGGTCAGGGTCGCGCTCGGCGACGCGTCCGAAGCGCCGGACGGCGAGTGCGACGGCGACGTGGCCAACCCGGCGTGCACCAACGGTGTGATCACCGACCCCTTGACACGGCCCGATCGAGACCCGAGCATCTGGGGCCGCTGCGATCCGGACCGCTTCACCGGTCTGGGCGACCCCGTCCGCGCGCAGCGGGCGCTGGACAACTGCCTGTGGTGGGTGGCCTCCTCGCCGCTCACGTCGCTTGCCAGCACCTCGCCCGATCCGCTGTTGGACGAGCACGCCGTGCGCAGCACATGGATCGACCAGATCACGACCAAGTACGTCGCCGCCCTGACGCCGGACGAACAGGACTTCACCCAAAGCTGGACGGTGAGGTACGGCTTCGGCAAGGACCTTCCCCTCGAAGATGCGGTCTATCAGAACGAGTGGAGGCTCGCCCAGGTCGATGTCGACCCCAATCCGACCGTCCCTTCAACGGTTCTTGATACCTACAACTACAACTTTCTCATCCAACACACCGCGCAAGCCCGGCGCAGAGGATTCGGTCAGGAACTTGTGGGTTCGGTTCTCACCCAAATCCCCCTCACCGCGGAGTGCCTGGCGACGGGAGCGATCTGCGACGGCAACTCGAATCCCACCGTAGACCCGTTCTGGGGCAAGGCGCTCATGAGGGATGGCAGCGGAAACGTGGTTCTGGACGCCGGAGGGTTTCCGCTCCTGGATCCCAACAAGCTGGCGGAGCCGTTTGAGTTCCTAGACACCCAACCCTGCGGCGAGGAGTGCCTCGAGTCCGGGGTCGGCCGGGAACAAGAATTTTCCTTCCTCCTCACCCAAGTGGTGGAGGGGGGGCTCTTGCTCTCGTGCCTCAATTGCAACCACCCTGCCCCGAAGCCCTTTGGCGACGTCTCCTACGAGTTTATCTGGCCGTCGAATTTTACCATCAACGAGTTCCCCCATCCGCCGGCCTCCGCCGTCACGGTGCCCATCCTCACCCCGTCGCCCTAACCTCAACCTCGATCGTTTAAGTTCTCCGCATCGGCCGCAGGCGCTACTCCTCGTGCGCGAAGCTCTTGATGATGTAGCCCCCCGACTTCTCGTCGTACTCCAGCTCCAGCAAGTGGCGCGCCTGCGCTTCCTCGAGCAACTCACCGAAGGTGCGAAACCCGTGATAGGTTTCGTTGAAGCCGGGGTTGCGCCGTTTCAGCGCCTGCTTGATCATCGATCCCCAGACCTTCTCCTCTTCGCCGCGCTCTTCAAACAGGTCGGCCACGGTTTCCAGCACCAGGTCGAGCCCCGCCTGTTTTTTCTCATCCTCGTCCTGGGGACCTGCCTTGCGCACCGCCTTGGCGGCGACGGTCTTGCGGGTACCCCGGCGCTGCCGTCCGGCTTCGCGCACCAGGTCGTCGTAAAAGATGAACTCGTCGCAGTTGGAAATGAGCAGGTCCGAGGTGGATTGCTTCACGCCGACTCCGATCACGACCTTGTTGTTCTCGCGCAGCTTGCTGACCAGCGCCGAGAAATCGGAATCGCCGCTGATGACCACGAAGGTGTCGACGTGCGCCTTGGTGTAGCAGAGGTCCAGCGCATCGACGACCATGCGGATGTCGGCCGAGTTTTTGCCGGACTGGCGCACATGCGGGATCTCGATCAACTCGAATGCCGCCTCGTGCATGACCTTCTTGAATTCCTTGTAACGCTCCCAGTCGCAGTAGGCTTTCTTGACGACGATGTTCCCTTTGAGAAGCAAGCGCTCCAACACCTTCCGAATATCGAACTCGGCATTCTTCGCGTCGCGCACGCCCAGCGCGACGTTCTCGAAATCGCAGAACACGGCCATGTTTTGAGTCTTAGGTTGTCCGCTCATGACGCTCCTAGCCTAGAGAGAGAAGGATGTGATCAGGATTGCGTTCCTGCGCGTAGGTCTTGGCAAGGACGTTGGGAAAGAGGACCATGGCGCGGTTGAGGCGGTCCTTCACCACGATCGATGTGTAGGGGAGCTTGAACGTCTCGGGGTCGCCATCGAGCCACGCGCTGCACTGGAACGGGAGCGATTCGAGGGTCGTCTCCACGCCGTATTCATTCTTGAGACGATACTGGAGCACGTCGAACTGCAGGGGCCCGACGGCGGCGATGTACGAGTCGGTCTCGGTCAGGCTCCGGAGGATCTGGACGGTTCCCTCCTGGGCCATCTGGCGCAGGCCCTTGTCGAACGCCTTTCGCTTGCCGACATCCCGTGGATAGATGCGTCCGAACACCTCGGGCTGGAACTGCGGCAGGGGTTTGAAATGGAAGCCGTCGGTCAACGAGATCGTGTCCCCGATCGAAAACTGCCCGGGATTGACGACGCCCACGATATCTCCGGGATAGGCCTCGTCGACCGTGGTGCGTTCCTGCGCCACCAGGCTGTGTGGCCGCGAGAGCCGGACCGCGGTCCCCAGGCGGTGGTGTTTGACAATCATGTCGCGTGTGAATCGCCCCGAACAGACCCGGAGAAAGGCCGTGCTGTCACGGTGGCGCGGGTTCATATTCGCCTGGAGCTTGAAGACGTACGCGCTGAACGGTGTCGTGATCGGGTCCACGCAGATTTCGGCGCCGTCGGCCCCATCCGCGGGGCGGGCGCCCGGGGGCGGTGCGAGGTCCACGAACGCATCGAAGAAGTTCTCGATCCCGAAGTTCGTCAGCGCCGACGCAAAGAAGACCGGGGTGACCTCACCCAACAGAAAGCGCTCGCGGGAAAAGGGGTTGCCGGCCACCTCCAGGAGTTCCAGGTCGTGGCGGGCCTGCTCAAGCAGCTCGTGTGAGACGAGCAACTCGATCTCGGGTGAGTCGAACGGGATTCGTCGTAGCTCGGCCCTGGCGGCACCCCCGACGCCCGCCTTGGTGAAATGCAGCAAGGTGCTGGTCGAGCGGTCGACGACCCCCACGAACTCTCTGCCCGAACCCACCGGCCAATTCACCGCGCTGGCCTCGATGCCCAGGACCGCTTCGACCTCGGCCATGAGTTCCAGGGGCGGACGGCCATGGAGGTCCATCTTGTTGATCAGCGTGAGCACGGGGATCTTGCGCAGCCGACACACCTCGAACAGCTTGCGTGTTTGGAGCTCGACACCCTTGGCCGCGTCGATGACCATGATGGCGCTGTCGGCGGCGGTGAGGGTCCGATACGTGTCCTCGCAAAAGTCCTGATGTCCCGGGGTGTCCAGGACGTTGATGACGGTGTGCTTGTAGGCGAATTGCATGGCCGAGGCCGTGATGGAAATCCCGCGCTCCTGCTCCATGCCCATCCAATCGGACGTCGCGAGCGTGCCTCCCTTTCGCCGGCCGACCATTCCGGCGGTCCGGATCATGCCCGAGTACAGCAGAAGTTTCTCTGTGACCGTCGTTTTCCCCGCGTCCGGATGACTGATGATGGCGAACGTCCGTCGTCGCTCGGTCGCGGCGCGCAGTTCATTCACACTCTGGGTGGTTGGGGCGGGCATGGGCGCTCGTGAGACGGGATGGAACTCCGGGAGGAAAAGCTCCTAGGCGTTCAGGTCATGGAATGGGACGAAAGGTGTCACGAGCGCGTTGTGCGGGTTCGAGCGACCAAAGTGGTTCGATGATACGTGATTCATGGCTCGGCAGTCAAGGTGAGCGAACCGGAATCGAGCTCACGTACATCCCGATGGCCCCGCACGTCGCGACATTCAACGACTCCGCATGATCGCGGCGAATGGGGATCTTGAATCGATGATCGGAGATCCCGATCAGTGATGGCGACGGGCCGGCGGCTTCATTCCCCAGCGCCAGCACCAGTGGCTCCCTGCGGCACACGATGGACGGTTCCTCATCGCCGTTCACATCGGCCGACACGACGAGATATCCCCGGTCCTTCAGCGCCTTGACGAGATCGAGATATCCCCCGGTCCGTCTCATCCAAACGGACAACATGGTTCCGGCGGCCGCCTGCACGCTCTTGGGGGAGAGCGGATCGGCGCAGTGATCGCTCAGAATGACCCCCGAGTACCCGAAGGCGGTGGCGGTTCGGATGAGCGTTCCGACATTCCCGGGATCCTGGAGATCTTCGAGCAGCAGGATATGGTGGCCGACCGTGTTCGGAAGGCGATCGGTATAGATGCCCGCCGGCTGGCGCACAACGGCCATCGCGCCCTGCGGGGTCTTGGTCAAACAGATCGACTCGAACTGCCTCCGGGTGGCGACCCGGACGGGATACTGACCAT
>Ga0154928_135_pt1 | contig 28846 bp, 27 predicted proteins | sample RifCSPhighO2_01_FD_105896 | JGI IMG/M metagenome (GOLD analysis project Ga0154928, IMG submission 105896) | Nitrospirae bacterium RIFCSPHIGHO2_01_FULL_66_17 | reverse complement strand
CCAGTCCGTCAACGGCGGCCTGGTCGACGACCCGCGCGTCGAGATCCGGATCGACGATGTCTTGGCCGTACTGGCGCGCGCGACCGTGCGCCAGTATGACGCGGTCCTGTTCGATATCGACAACGGCCCGGCCGCGATCGTGGTTGCGGCCAATGCGCGCCTCTACGCGGCCCCCGCGCTCACGGCATTGTCCCGCGCGCTCCGCGTGGGAGGACGAGCGGTCTTCTGGTCTGGGTCGACTGACCGCGCGTTCTTGAAGCGCCTCACCCGGGCGGGTTTTCGCGCGACCGCGGTCGGCGCCAAGGCGTACCCGCACGCGAAGCGCGACACGCACACCCTGTTCGTTGCCGACTGGTCCGGCTGAGGACGCAACGTGCGACAAGAAGAGGATGTGTGTTGATCGGAACCACCGCATGGCTCTGATGGCTTCCCGATGGGCCACCTTCACCTCGGCACCGCACCGCGTCATGTTTTTGGCTGGTGCCACACAAGCCATACTGACCGTTGCCTGGTGGCTGACCGATGTGCTGGCACGCGATGCCGGGTGGTACGCTCCGGTCGCATGGACGGTGCCGTCGTCGTGGGCTCATGCATACCTGATGCTCTACGGTTTCTTCCCGTTCTTCATGTTCGGGTTTCTCATGACGGCCATCCCCAATTGGCTCGGGGTCGAGGTACGCCGCGGCGACTATGTGGTCTCCTTCGTGCTCATGGTGGCCGGCCTGGCGTTGTTCTATGCGGGTCTGTCGGCAGGGCGGACGATCATGGCCATGGGCATCGTGGTTCAACTGGCGGGGTGGGGGGTGGGGGTCGCTGCCCTGGCCCGGGTGATTGTCGTGAGCCCGCCGCAGCCCAAGGCGGATTCACTGATTCTGGTCGGCGCGTTGACCATGGGCTGGTTGGGTGCTTTGGCCTTCCTCCTCTGGCTGTGGAGCGGCGCGGTGTTTTGGGCGGAGCTGTCGCGCCGCGGCGGTATCTGGTTCTTCGCCTTGCCGGTGTTCCTCACGGTCAGCACCCGCATGGTGCCGGTGTTCTCCCGGCGTGTGCTCGGCGAGTCGGTGATGGGCCGGCCGCCCTGGTCGTTGCCGGTGCTACTCGCGGGCTCGTTCGTGCATGGGCTGTTGGATCTGGCGGGGGCGAGTCCCGTGCTGTGGCTGGTGGACTTGCCCATGGCGGTCATCGTGGTGTACCTGGCGGTACGCTGGGGACTGCGCCGCTGTCTGACCGTGCATTTGCTGGCCGTGCTGCACCTGTCGTTGCTGGGCCTGGCGGCGGCGTTGCTGCTGTACGGCTTGCAAAGCCTGGCGCAGTTAGGAGGCGTCAGCGTGTTGGGGTTGGCGCCGCTGCATGCCCTGACCATCGGCTATTTTTCCGCCATGGTGATCGGCATGGGGTCGCGGGTGTCTCTGGGGCACTCCGGGCGCCCTCTGGTGGCGGACCGGCTGACCTGGAGTTGCTTTCTCGGCGTACTGGCCACCGCGGCCGTGCGCATCGCAGCGGAGCTCCCGCTGGTCTCCGCTGCCCTGGGGTCGGCGCTGATCCCGCTCGCCGCTATGGCATGGCTGGGGTGCTTTGTGCCGTGGGTCCTGCGCTACGCGCCGCTGTATCTGCAACCCAGCGCGGACGAGCGTCCGGATTGAGATGGCGCGTCGTGGTCGATCCCCAATTCTATTCACGCATCGGATCAGAACGGCCGAAGCTCGGGCCGAATCAGCGGCCCTTCTTGGCGGCCTTTGCGACGCGCTTTTCCATCAGTGTCTTGGCGGGTTTCTTCTTGGTCGCTTTCTTCTGTTGCATGCCCTTGCCCATCGTGTTCCTCCTGTGATGTTTGGCTGAATATGAGGTGCAGCGGAGTCATCCCCCTCTCTTCATACACCCAATCATGGCGGAAATGGAATAGCGACGCAAGCTCGGGGTCGGGTCAGGCATCGCGGGCCGAGCGACCGGCGTCCATCCCGGTCTGCGCCCCCTTCGCAACACCCTGTGCAACGGCGCGCTCAGCGTTGCGGACAGGGGGCGGAATACGCTATGATGACCGTCTATAGAGATCACCGGGGTTCGCGATGATCAGCAACGAAGCCATTGAGTCGTGCCTGCGGGCGACCATGCCGGACGCGGTGGTCTCGATCACCGACCGGACGGGGACGCGCGACCACTTCAGCATCCGGGTGGTGTCGGTCGCCTTCCAGGACAAGAACCTGCTCGACCGCAACCGGCTGATTTATCACGCCTTGCGGGAACCCATGGCCGATGGACGCATCCACGCCATGGAACTCAAAGCCCACACGCCGGACGAGGCCGGTGTCGCGTCGAATTAGCCCGGCGCGGCGAGGCCGACCGGGAACAAGGAGATACGATGGGAAATCCGATTGAAGACGAGGTGAAGCGCGAACTCGAGCAGCACAAGATTCTCATTTACGGGAAGGGCACCAAGGCGGCGCCGCGGTGCGGGTTCACGCTGGAAACCGTCCAGTTTTTCGCCAAGTACGGGCAGCCGTTTGAGGTGGTCGACGTGTTGGAGAACATGCCCAAGCGGGAGTATCTCTCGAAGATGACCAACTGGCCGACGCTGCCCAAGGTGTTCATCAACGGGCAGTTTTACGGCGACACCGACGTCCTCGACGAGATGGAGCGCAAGGGCGAAGTCAAGCCCTTGCTCGATGCCGCGTTTGGCGGGTGATCCGCGCGGGGGATCCCGGTGTTCGGCCGCCTGAGCTTGACTTGCCTTTTCGCCGACCCCTATAATCTGAAACCCTAAGAGTTTTCAGCGGTTCGGGGCTTTGGGCGAGGGCCGGTCGGGGGCGGCGCGTGTGAACATCATCGTTGTGGGGTTGAATCACCGGACCGCCCCGGTTGCGGTGCGCGAGCGGTTCGCCCTGCCTGAGGCGGAGTGGGGGAGCGCGCTGGACCGGCTGCGGTCCTACCGCGGCGTGACCGAAGGGGTCGTGCTGTCGACGTGCAACCGCGTCGAGGTGTGCGCCGCGGTCAGGAATACCGACGAGGGGTTTGAGGGCGCAACCCGTTTTTTCACCTCGTATCATCGTCCCGATACCCTCGATTCCCCCGCGTCCCACCTGTACTATTACGCGTCGGCCGACGCGATTCGCCACGTCTTCCGCGTCGCCTCGAGCCTCGATTCGATGGTCGTCGGCGAGCCCCAGATCCTGGGCCAGCTCAAGGACGCCTTCGACGCGGCCCTGGCCCACAAGTCCACCGGCGTTGTCCTCAACAAGCTCTTCAAGAAGGCGATCTCGGTTGCCAAGCGCGTCCGCACCGAAACCCGGATCGCCGAGAGCGCCGTGTCGGTCAGTTACGCCGCCGTCGAACTGGCGCGAAAAATCTTCCGGCGGCTCGACCGCACCCGCGTGCTGGTCATGGGATCGGGCGAGATGGCGGAGCTCGCGGCCCGCAACCTGGTCGCGCAGGGCGCCGAGGAGCTGCGCATCGCGGGGCGCAACCAGGCGCGGGTGGACGCCCTGGCGCGCGATTACGCGGGGCATGCCGTCTCGCGCGACGCCTTTCTCGCCGAGTTGATCGAGGCCGACATCGTGATCTGCTCGACGGGCGCGGATCACTATCTGTTGGAGGCCGCCCAGATGGCCGAGGTCGCGCGCCTGCGCAGGGGCCGCCCTTTGTTCCTGATCGACCTCGCGGTGCCGCGGAACATCGACCCCCGCGTCAACGACATCGAGGACATCTTTCTCTACAACATCGACGACCTCAACTCGGTGGTGGAGGCCAATCGCCGGGAGCGGGACAAGGAAGCGATCAAGGCCGAGGCGATCATCGCCGAAGAGATCGAGCGGATGATGCAGTGGCTCAAGTCGCTCGAGGTGACGCCCACGATCGTCGATCTGCGCACCCGCGTCGAGTCCCTCCGCCGGGCGGAGGTCGAACGGGCGGTGGCGCGCCTCGGTCGCGCGGGGACCGCGGACGAGATCCGCGCGCTCCTCGACGGCGTGACCTCGGCGCTCGTGAACAAGCTCCTGCACGCGCCCGTGGTCGCCCTGAAGCAGGAGGCGAACCATCCCGAGGGGGCGCTCTACGCGGAAACCGTCAGAAAGCTGTTCCGCCTGGACGAGGAGAACGCATCGTCCGCGCCCCCGGCGGCCGGCGAGGAGCGGGTGCCGCTGGGCGAGGCGCCCGCGGCCGACCGTCCCCGCTCCGGCAGCGGCTGATGGCGGCCGCTCCCTCTCGCCTCACCATCGGGACGCGCGGCAGCCTCCTCGCGCGGTGGCAGGCGGACTGGGTCAAGGGCCGGTTGGAAGCGGCACAGCCGGGACTTCGCGTCGCGCTGACGATCATCAAAACGACCGGCGACAAGATCCTCGACGTCCCCCTGGCCAAGGTGGGGGGCAAGGGTCTCTTCGTCAAGGAGATCGAGGAAGCCCTGCTCGCGGGCGCCGTCGATCTGGCGGTCCATAGCATGAAGGATGTACCGACCGCCCTGCCCGCGGCCCTCCATCTGGCCGCGGTGACGCGGCGCGAGGAGCCGTACGACGCGCTCATCAGCCGCGACCGCCTGCCGCTGGCGAAGCTGCCCGCGGGCGCGACGATCGGCACCAGCAGCCTGCGCCGGCAGTCGCAGTTGCTGGCGTATCGATCGGACCTGAAGATCGTGGCGTTGCGCGGCAACCTGGACACGCGGTTGCGGAAGGTCCGCGAGGGCGCGATGGACGGGATCGTGTTGGCCGCGGCGGGCCTGCGCCGCCTGGGGTGGGAGGCCGAGATCGCCGAAATCCTCCCGCCGACGATCTGTCTCCCGGCGATCGGACAGGGCGCGTTGGGGATCGAGTGCCGCCGCGACGACGAGACGGTCAATCGCGCGGTGCGGGTGCTGGATGATTCCGACACGCGGGCCTGCGTCGACGCGGAGCGGGCGTTCCTCGAACGCCTGGAGGGTGGGTGCCAGGTGCCGATCGCGGCGCACGCCACGCTGGCGGGCGAGCGGTTGACGCTCACGGGGCTCATCGCCGGGCTCCTGGGCGACCCGATCCTGCGGGACGAAGTGATGGGATCGCGCGGCGAGGGCCGGGCGAAGGGACGCGAACTCGCCGAGCGCCTCCTGGCGCGGGGTGGCGAGGCGATCCTCCGGGCGGTCTATGCCGACCAAGGATGAGCGGCCGGCGGCTCCGGCCACGGTGTACCTCATCGGCGCGGGTCCCGGCGACCCGGGGCTGTTGACCGTGCGGGGGCGCGAGTGCCTGCGCCGGGCCGACGTGGTGGTGTACGACTACCTCGTCAACCCGGCGCTCCTGGCCGAGGCGCGGGCCGGGGCCGAGATCATCGACGCCGGGAAGCGAAAGGGCGCCGCGAGGTTCAGCCAGGAGGCGATCAACGCCCTCCTGATCGACCGGGCCGCGCGCGGGCTGGTGGTGGCCCGCCTCAAAGGCGGCGACCCGTTCGTCTTCGGCCGCGGCGGGGAGGAAGCGCTGGCCCTCGCCGACGCCGGGGTGCCGTTCGAGGTCGTGCCGGGCGTGACCTCGGTGGTCGCGGCGCCGGCGTACGCGGGCATCCCGCTCACGCACCGGGACTACGCGGCCACGGTGGTGGTGACGACGGGCCACGAGGATCCGGACAAGCCCGAATCGGCCATTCCGTGGGAGGATCTCGCGGCGTCCAAGGGCACGCTGGTGTTCGTGATGGGTATGACGCACCTGGCCGAGATCGCCGCGCGGCTCATCGACCACGGCCGGTCGCCCGACACGCCGGCGGCCATCATTCGATGGGGCACGTACCCCCGGCAGCAGACGGTGGTGGGGCGGCTGAACACGATCGTGCGCGACGCCGCCCGCCTCGCGTTGGAGCCGCCGGGGCTGATCGTCGTCGGCGAGGTCGTGTCGCTCCGCGAGCGGCTGCAATGGTTCGAGCGCCGGCCGCTGTTCGGTCGATGCGTCGTCGTCACGCGCGCCGAGGCCCAGGCGGGCGATCTCGTCGCGCGACTGGAGGAGGCGGGCGCGGAGGTGATCGAGGCTCCGGCGATCCGCGTGGAGCCCCCGGCCTCGTGGGACGAGGTCGACCGCGCGATCGCGACGCTGTCGCGGTACCGGTGGCTGCTCGTGACGAGCGCGAACGCCGTGCGGGCGTTGTTCGGACGGCTCCAGGCCGGCCGGCGCGACGCGCGGGCGCTCGGCGGCGTCAGGGTCTGCGCGATCGGCGAGACAACCGCCGAGGCCCTCCGGACGCACGGGGTGACGCCCGATCGCGTCGCTGAGGACTCGACGGGAGAAGGCGTCGTTGCCGCGCTCGCCGGGGAGGACCTTGCCGGCGCAGCGATCCTGTTCCCCCGCGCGCGGGTCGCGCGGGAGGTGGTGGCCGAGGCGCTGATGGCGCGGGGCGCCAAGGTCGACGTGGTGGCGGTCTACGAGAACCGGCCCGTCGGCTCGGTGCCGCCGGAGGTGACGGACGCTCTGCGGCGCCGGACGGGCGTGATCGTCACGTTCACCAGCGCGTCGACCGTGGCGGGATTTCTCGACGCGCTCGGCGCCGACGCCCCCGAGCTGATGCGCGGGGCGGTCGTGGCGTGCCTGGGACCAACGACGGCCGACGCGGCGCGTCGCCGCGGGCTGACCGTCGCCGTTCAGGCGGCCCGCCAGACGATGGCCGCATTGGTCGACGCGCTCTCGGCGCACGCGCGCGGCGAGCGGCGTTCATAAGGAGAGAGACATGGGGTTCCCCATCGATCGTCCGCGTCGCCTTCGGCAGCGCGAGGTGTTCCGACGGATGGTCCGGGAGACCGTCGTCGGCGTCGACGACCTGATCTATCCCCTGTTCGCGGTCCACGGAACGGGCGTCGCCCGCGAGGTGGCGTCGATGCCGGGCGTGTTCCAGTACTCGGTCGACCGGCTCGTCAAAGAGGCCGCCGAGGTGGCGGCGCTGGGCATCCCGGCCGTGATCCTGTTCGGGATTCCACGCGTCAAGGACGCCGCGGGGTCGGAGGCGTCGGACGACGACGGGATCATCCCCCGCGCGGTGCGGGCGCTGAAGGACCAGGTGCCTGACCTCGCCGTCATCACCGACGTGTGTCTCTGCGAGTACACCGATCACGGGCACTGCGGGCTCGTGAAGGACGGGGTCGTGCAGAACGACCCGACGGTGGAGCGTCTGGTTGCCGAGGCGCTCGCCCACGCGCGCGCGGGCGCCGACATGGTGGCGCCGTCCGACATGATGGACGGCCGGGTGGGGGCGATCCGGCGGGCGCTCGACGACGCCGGCTTCCCCGACACGCCGATCATGGCCTACGCGGCCAAGTACGCCTCGGGATTTTACGGGCCCTTCCGCGACGCGGCGCAATCGACGCCCCAATTCGGCGACCGGCGCGGGTATCAGATGGATCCGGCCAACGCCGACGAGGCCATCCGCGAGGTGGCGTTGGACCTGGAGGAGGGAGCCGACATCGTGATGGTCAAGCCGGCGATGCCGTATCTTGATATCATCCGGCGGGTGAAGGACGCGTTCCGCCGGCCGCTCGCCGCCTACCAGGTCAGCGGAGAATACGCGATGCTCAAGGCCGCCGCGCGCGCCGGCTGGCTGGATGAGCCGCGCGTGGCGATGGAATCGCTGACCGCGATCAAGCGGGCCGGCGCCGATTTGATCATCACCTACTACGCCAAAGAGGCGGCCGGGTGGCTTCGCCGCCGATGACGACCCTGATTCGGCGCCTGCCGGAGCGGCCGATGGCTTCGCCGATCGTGGCGATCGGCAACTTCGACGGGCTCCACCTGGGGCATCAGGCGATCATCGCCCGAGCGGTCGGCCGCGCCCGGGAGGTCGGCGGCACCAGCGTCGTGCTCACGTTCGACCCGCACCCGGTGACGGTCCTGCGGCCGGAGACGCCGTTCCCGCTGCTGTCGACCCTCGACCAGAAGGTGGAGTTGATGGCCGGGCTGGGGGTGGACCTCGTGTGCGCGCTCCCGTTCACGATCGAGTTCTCGCGCCGCAGCGCCGAGCAATTCGTGCGCGAGGACCTGATCGGCCGGCTCGGCGCGCGCGAGGTGTACGTCGGTCGCAACTTTGCGTTCGGGAAGGGGCGGGAAGGCGGCGTCGAGGAGTTGCAGCGCTTTGGCGAGTCGTTCGGGATGCGTGTGGTGATCCAGCCGCCGGTCCTGGTCGGTGAGACGATGGTGAGTTCGTCCACGATCCGGCGGCTGCTGCGGGAGGGAGCGGTCGCGGAGGCGGCCGGGCTGCTGGGCCGCCCGTACGCGACGGACGGCGCGGTGGCGCACGGGGAGGGCCGGGGGCGGGCGCTGGGGTACCCCACCGCCAACATCCGGCCGGGCGAGCAGATGCTTCCGAAGATCGGCATTTACGCGGCGGTGGTCGACGACCTGACGTCGGGCGAGCGGGGGATGGACGCCGTGGTGTACCTCGGCTCCCAGCCGACGTTCGGCGCGCACCAGGTCCAGTTGGAAGCCCATCTGCTCGGGGCCGATGCGCCCCGCTACGACCATCGGCTCCGCATCGCCTTCATCTCGTGGGTCCGCGGCGAGGAGCGATTTCCCAACCCCGAGGCCCTGGTCGCGCAGATCGCGCGCGACGTGGCGTCGGCGCGCGCGGCACTGGCGGGGCGCACGGGCCGGTCGGGGGTCCGACGATGAGCACGCGCGCGGCCGCCCGGCGGCCCGTGGGGTCGGGGATCGGATCGTCGCTGTGCGCGCGCGTGCGGGCGTCGCTCGACCAACTTGGTCCGGTCCGGGCCGGCGAGGTCGTGGTGGTCGGGGTGTCGGGCGGGCCGGACTCGCTGGCGCTGCTCCACCTCCTGGCGCGGATCGGAGCGCGCGACGGCTTCCGCGTGCACGCGGCCCACTTCGACCACGGCTTGCGGGGTGAGGCATCGGTTCGCGACGCCCGGTTCGTGCGGGACACGGCCGAGGCGTGGGCGATCCCGTTCACGCTCGGGGCCGCCCCGGCCGGGAGCCTGTCGACGCGCGGGCGGGGACTGCAAGCGGCGGCGCGGGCCGCGCGGTACGCGTTCTTCGAGCGGGTCGCCGACGAGACCGGCGCGCGGTGGGTGGCCACCGCGCACACGGCGGACGACCAGGCCGAAACGGTCGTCATGCGCTGGGTGCGCGGGGCGGGCGCCGCCGGGCTGGCCGGCATCCCCGGCGCGCGGGGACACTTCATCCGCCCGCTGCTGGGCGTGTCGCGGCCGGAGATCGAGGCTTCCCTCGCCGAGATCGGCGTCACACCGCTTCGGGATCCCTCGAACCATGATCCCCGGTTCCTTCGCACGGCGGTCCGGCACGAGATCCTGCCCGCGCTCCGCGCGATCAACCCGCGCGCGGTCGAGGCCCTGGCGCGCGGCGCCGCCCTCCTGGCGGACGACGCGGCGTGGCTCGACGCGTGCGCCGGGGAGCGGCTGATCTCTCTGATCCGCGAGGCGGGCGACGGGTGGATCGAACTGGCGCGCGAGGGCGTGGCCGCCCTCCACCCCGCGCTGCGCCGCCGCGTCATCCGGTTCGCGCTGGCCCGCGTGCGCCCCGACGCGACGGACCTGGCCTTCGAGACCGTCGAGGCGGTCTCTCGGGGCGCAGCGTCCGCGCGCGGAGGACGGGTGACGGTCGGCCGGGGCCTGACGGCGGATTTCGCCGCCGACCGAATCCGGCTGGGCCTGGAGTCGGCGGTCCCGGCCCCGGCCCTCGATCCCGTGGCGCTCCCCGCCGAGGGGGAGTTGGCGCTGCCCGAGTGGGGCATCGTGGTCGCCGTCCGGATGGAAGCGGGCCGCGGCGGGCGGCCGCGCGGGCCCGGGGAAGACCCGCACGAAGCCGCGTTCGACATCGATCGCTTGCCTGATATGCTTGGTGTTCGGAGTCGTCGGCCGGGCGATCGGTTCCATCCCGAGGGCATGATGGGGCGCAAGCGCCTGCAGGACTTTTTCGTGGACACCCGCGTGCCCCGGTGGCGACGCGACCGCGTGCCCCTGCTGGTCGCCGGGGGCGACGTGCTATGGGTCATCGGCGTGCGGCGCGACCGGCGGTATCTCGCGTTGGGAACGGGGCGGACGGTGGTGGTGCGGGTTCGGCACGACACGCTTTTTCATCCTCATCGCGCACCCGCGGGGCGGGAGGTCGGCTCCGCGGCGCGCCAATCCAGTTCGGAGACGACATGACACGCATCTTCGGAAAGCCGATGATCAGTCAGCAGGAGTTGAGCCGGCGGATTAAGGACCTCGGCCGGCGCATCAGCGAGGATTATCAGGACCGGGACGTCGTGATGATCGGCGTGCTCAAGGGCGCGTTCGCGTTCTTCGCGGATCTCGTGCGCGCGGTGCACGTGCCGGTCGAGCTCGACTTTCTGGTCGTGTCCAGTTACCAGTCCTCGTCGAAATCCACCGGCCGCGTGAAGGTCATTTCCGATCTGACCGTCGACATCAAGGGGCAGGACGTGATCGTGGTCGAGGACATCGTGGATTCGGGGTTGACGCTGAGTTTCCTCAAAAAAAAGCTCCTGATGCGCCACCCCAACTCGCTCCGCGTCTGCGCCCTGCTAGACAAGCCGGAGCGCCGCACCATCAATGTGCCGATCGAGTACGTGGGATTCACCATTCCCAACAAGTATGTCGTGGGCTACGGGCTGGATTATCAGAACCACTACCGCAACCTCCCCTACATCGCCGTGCTGGATCAGGACGGCGAGCAGGAATGATCCGGCGGTCCGTCCCCGCGCGCGTGTTGTCAAGCCCGAAAACGGTGTGGTAAGATAGGCGTCACCTTTGGATCCGCGTCCCGGCGAGGGCCGCGCGGGTCCACCCGGTGAACCAGGAGGGTACGGCGGCATGAATCCGCGCATGAAAAATCTTGTCCTCTGGATCGTGATCGGTCTCTTCATGATCCTGCTGTTCAATCTCTTCACGGTGCCCCCCCGCACCGAGGAGCAGGATCTCATTTTCAGCGATTTCATGACGAAAATGGATCGGGGGGAGGTCAACGAGGTCACGATCAAGGAAAACTACCTGACCGGCATCCTGAAGGATGGCGGGAAGTTTCGGACGTACTCGGCGCCCTACCCCGACCTGATCAAGCAACTCCGCGAAAAGAACATTCGGATCGTGGCGAAGCCGCCGGATGAGAATCCGTGGTACATCACCTTCCTGGTCAGTTGGGGGCCGTTCATCCTCTTTTTGGGCCTCTGGATTTTCTTCATGCGGCAGATGCAGGTCGGCGGCAACAAGGCGCTGTCCTTCGGCAAGAGCCGCGCGCGCCTGCTGTCGGAGGAGCGGAAGAAGGTGACGTTCGCCGACGTGGCGGGCGTGGATGAGGCGAAGAACGAGGTGGAGGAGATCATCGAGTTCCTCAAAGACCCGCCGAAGTTCCAGAAGCTTGGCGGGCGCATCCCGAAGGGTGTGCTGATCGTCGGACCGCCCGGCACCGGCAAGACCCTGCTGGCGAAGGCGATCGCGGGAGAGGCCGGTGTGCCGTTCTTCTCCATTTCCGGATCGGACTTTGTGGAGATGTTCGTGGGGGTCGGCGCGTCGCGGGTCCGCGACCTCTTCGAGCAGGGGAAGAAGCACGCGCCCTGCATCATCTTCATCGATGAGATCGATGCGGTCGGACGGCTGCGCGGCGCCGGACTGGGCGGCGGCCACGACGAGCGCGAGCAGACGCTCAATCAACTCCTGGTGGAGATGGACGGCTTCGACACCAACGAGGGCGTGATTCTCGTGGCCGCGACCAATCGCCCCGACGTGCTCGACCCCGCCCTCCTGCGGCCTGGACGGTTCGACCGCCAGGTGGTGGTCTCCCGGCCCGACCTCAAGGGGCGGAGCGAGATTCTGCGGGTCCACACCAAGAAGATCCCCTTGTCCAGTGACGTGGCGCTCGACGTGGTGGCCCGTGGGACGCCGGGGTTCTCGGGGGCGGATCTGGAGAACCTCGTCAACGAGGCCGCCTTGCTCGCCGCCCGGAAGGACAAGAAGGTGGTCGAGATGGACGACTTCGAGTTCGCCAAGGACAAGGTGCTCATGGGGGTCGAGCGCCGGAGCATGATCCTCAGCGATGAGGAGAAGAAGAACACCGCCTACCACGAGGCCGGTCACGCGCTCGTCGCGCGTCTGCTGCCCGGCACGGATCCCGTGCACAAGGTGACGATCATTCCTCGCGGGCGGGCGCTCGGCTTGACGATGCAGTTGCCGACCGACGATCGGTATACCTATCCCAAGGAATACCTGTACAACAACATCGCGATCCTGATGGGCGGGCGCGCGGCGGAGGAGATCGTCCTCAAACACATGACGACCGGCGCGGGCAACGACATCGAACGCGCGACCGAACTGGCCCGCAAGATGGTGTGCGAGTGGGGGATGAGCGAGAAGATGGGCCCGCTCTCGTTCGGCAAGAAAGAGCAGGAGATTTTCCTTGGCCGCGAGATTTCCCAGCACCGGGATTACAGCGAGCACACTGCGGTCGAGATCGATCACGAGGTCAAGCGCCTGGTGGTCGAGAATTACGAGCGCGCGAAGAGCCTCCTCAGCGCCAACCTGAAGGTCCTGAAGGCCCTGGCTGAGGCCCTGCTGGAGCGTGAGGTGCTGGACGCTCCGGAAATCGAGAAGATCATCGGGGCCGGCGCCTCGGCCTGATCGACGCCCCGCCGATCGTCACCCCGGCCGGGGATCGCCCCGGCCGCGTCGTCGCCCAGTTTCCGTGATTGACCGCGAGGCCCGTATGCGCGTGGGAGAGCGGACCCAGATCATGGGCATTCTCAACGTCACGCCCGATTCGTTCTGGGACGGGGGGCGGACCCCCACCGTGGAGGCGGCGCTCGACCGGGCGCGCCGGATGGCGGAGTCCGGCGCCGACTGGCTGGACGTCGGCGGCGAATCGACCGGCCCGGGATCCTCGGACGTCTCCGCCGACGAGGAGCGTCGCCGCGTCGTGCCGATTATCGCGGCGCTGGCCCGTGAGCTGTCCCTGCCCCTGTCCGTCGACACCACGAAGGCCGCCGTCGCGCGGGAGGCCCTGGCGGCGGGCGCCGCGATGATCAACGACGTCAGCGCCCTGCGGTGGGACCCCGAGATGGCGGGCGTGATCGCGCGCGCCGGGGCGCGCGTCGTCCTCATGTACGCGAAGGACGAGACGCCCCGCACGACGACGCGCGACGTGGCGTACGACGACGTGATCGAGACCATTCTGGCGTTCCTCCGCGAACGGATCGAGGTCGCGCGCGCCGCGGGCATCGCGCCGGATCGGATCGTCGTCGATCCCGGCCTCGGATGGTTCGTCGGCGCCGACCCCCGCTACAGTTACGAGATCCTGCGCGGGCTCGACCGCCTCCGCGCGCTGGGGCACCCCGTCCTGATTGGTCCGTCGCGCAAATCGTTTCTGGCGCATACCGACCTGCGCCCGCCGCTGCCGGTCGCCCGACGATTGATGCCCACGGCCGCCGCGGTGGCCGTGGCCGCCTGGATGGGGGTCGATATCGTGCGCGTGCACGACGTCGAGGAGATGAGGCAGGTGGTCGCCACGGTGGACGCGATCAAGCAGCCTGAACGCGTGGCCGGCGCGGCGAGGGGGTAGTCTCGTGGGGAACTTTTGGCATCTCATCCCGTGGTGGGAGTTGGTCGGTATCGCGCTGGCGGGCGGGGCCCTCGCCGGACTCGTGTGGGCGGCGAAGGGGACCCGCGCCATCCGGGTGATGACCGGCATCGGCGTGGTGGCGGGGGTGGTCCTCACGGGCGAGTGGCTCGACCTGTATCCCCGCGGATGGGACCCGGGACGGTACTGGCCCGAGGCGCTTCTGGCGATCGTGATCCTGTTTCAGCCCGAGTTGCGACGGGTCCTGGCGCGGATCGGGCGAAACCCCTTCCGGCGGCGCAACGAGCCGGAGGAAACCCGGCTGGTGGAGGAGATCGTGAAGGCGTCGGTCGCGTTGGCCGCCCGCCGGATCGGCGCGATCGTGGTCGTCGAGCGCGAGCACGACCTCATGGACCTGGTCGAGGTCGGGTGTGTGATCGACGCCCGCGTGTCCAAGGAACTCCTCACGAGTCTCTTCCTGCCGTATTCCCCGCTGCACGACGGCGCGGTGATTCTCCGCGCGGGGCGGATCGCGGCCGCGGGCTGCTTTCTGCCGCTGTCCACGGGAGCCCACGGCGTCGAGACGTACGGCACCCGGCACCGGGCGGCCCTCGGGATCACCGAGGAGACCGACGCCGTGGCGATCGTGATCTCGGAAGAGACGGGGACGGTCTCGCTGATCGTCGCCGGCGAGATGCAGCGCGCCGTGGATGCCGCCGTCCTCCGGCAACGGTTGACCGCGGCGCTGGCGGTCGGGGGGACCGCTCCCGGCCCGGCCCGGCTGTCCCGCGCGCGGTCGTAGGCGTTCCGTGGAGTCGCGCGCCCGCTCAAGCCGGAACTCCCCCTTTCTCGTTGACACCTTCTCGCCGCATCAACGATAATCGACCGCCAATGTCGGACCCCACATACATGCGCCTCGCCCTGCGCCTGGCGGCGAGGGCGCGCGGGTGGACGAGCCCGAACCCGATGGTGGGGGCCTTGGTGGTGCGGGACGGCCGCATCGTCGCACGCGGCTACCACCGTCGCGCGGGCGGGCCGCACGCGGAGGTTCACGCGCTGGAGGCCGCCGCCGCCGAGGCCAAGGGCGCGACGCTCTATGTGACCGTGGAGCCGTGCTGTCACGCGCCGAAGCGGACGCCCCCCTGCACCGGTGCCGTCATCGCCTCGGGCGTCCGCCGCGTCGTCGTGGCGATGCGCGATCCGAATCCCCGCGTGCGGGGGCGCGGGATCCGGCTCCTGCGGGGGGCGGGGCTCGCGGTCGAGGTCGGCGTGCTGGAGGCCGAGGCGCGGCGGCTGAACGAGGGCTACGCGTCGTGGGTCACGACCGGCCGGCCGTTCGTCACGTTGAAGATCGCCCAGACGCTGGACGGCAAGATCGCGACGGCCTCGGGGGAGTCGCGGTGGATCACGGGGCCCCGGGCGCGGGCGCTGACGCACCGCCTGCGCGCGCAGGTCGACGCGGTGATCGTGGGGCTCGGGACCGTGCTTGCCGACGATCCCCGGCTCACCGCGCGGCGCGGCGCGCGGCGCCATCCCCACCGGGTGATTCTCGACGAACGTCTCGCCATCCCCCCGACCGCGCGCGTGTTGCGACGGGTCGAGGGGGCGACGACCTACGTGGCGACGACGGACCGCGCTCCCGCGGCGCGCCGGCGCCGGCTGGAAGCGCTGGGGGCCGTGGTCGTGCCCGTGAAATCCCGAGGCGGACTGGTCGATTTCGACGATCTGATCGATCGGTTGGGCGCGTTGCAGATGACCTCGGTGTTGATCGAGGGCGGGTCCGAGGTCAACGCGTCGGCGCTGCGCGCGGGCGTCGTGGGGAAGGTCGTGGTCATGGTTGCGCCGCGGCTGCTGGGCGGCCGTGACGCCGTGGGGGCGGTGGGGGGGGTATCGCCCCTCCGGCTGGCGGACGCGGCGGCGCTGCGCGACGTGTCGGTGCGGCGGGTGGGGGCAGATTTCATCGTGGAGGGCTATCTATGATCGGAAGGCGAGGGGTGGGGGGCCGCCGCGCGCGCGCGGCGTGGACCGCGGCCGTGTGCGCGCTGCTGATCGCGATCGCGGCGCCGGCCAGGGCCGGCGGGCAGGACACGACGTTGCCCGACGTGCTCGTGGACGGGTTCTACGGCGGCGTGATCGGCGCGCTGGTCGGGACCGCGGTCATGGCGCTGACGAACCATCCGAAGGACCATCTCTCGTACATCTCGACCGGGGCGGGCGTCGGGGTCATCGCGGGCACCGTCTACGGTCTGACCAAGGCGACGAGCCGGGCCCTGGTCGAGGTGGACCGTGGACGGGTGACGTGGAGCGTGCCAGGCGTCACGACCGGCCTGTCGGACGAGGGGGACGGTCGACTCCGGGCGTCGTATTCGACCACCCTCTTCCAGCACCGATTTCCGTAGGGGCGGCCGGCCGCGCGAGGACCGCGAGCGCGGCCTCGATCGCGCGGCGCTCGGCCGCGCCGAGGGTCCGGCGCCCGTAGCGCACGTCGTAGTAGTAGCCGGTGAGCGTCCGGATCTCGTCGGCCCAGGGGAGGTGCGCGGCGTCCCGGGTCGCGAATTCCCACGGGGTGGCGCCGGCCGGTTTGGCGAAGCCGTGTTGGGACAGGGTCTCGACCAGCCGGGCGTAGAAGTCGACCTGCGGAACGGGCGGGCGCGCGGTGAAGAAGCGGCGCCAGGGGCGGTGGACGGCCAGCATCGTGAGCCCGACCAGCCCCGCGAGCCCCGCGGCGACGGCCAGCCAGACGACCGGGCCGATCGCGCCCGCGGAGCGCCACAGCGCCCACGCATTGGCGACGGCGCCGGCGAGCCACGCGCGCGACGCGTCCCACGACGCCTCCAAGCGCTGGATCGCCTCGTTCTGATCACCCAGGCCGAACCCCACCACGTAGCGGTCCCATCCCGCCCGCAGATGGTCGAGGTAGTGCTCCACGGGGCCCGTCCACGGCCGATCGGCCGGCGGAGACGGCGGGGTCGGGTCGAAGCGCGTCCACCCGACGTCCGCAAGATACGCCTCGACCCACGCGTGCGCGTCGCCTTGGCGCACGATGAAGTAGCCGCCGAACTCGTTCCATTCCTGGACCAGGAACCCGGTGACCAACCGGGCGGGGACGCCGAGGGCGCGCAGCATCACTACCATTGCGCTCGCAAAGTGCTCGCAATACCCCGATCGCCGCCGAAACAGGAATTCCTCGAGAGGCTGGTCTTCCCCTCCGGGGACGTCCAGTGTGTACGTGTAGCGGGTCTTGAGGAATCGCTCGACCGCCCGCGCGCGGTCGCCGGGCGACACCGCGACGGCCGCGGCGTCGCGGGCGAGCCGCGCGACGGCTTCGGACCCGTCGAACGAGAGGTGGCGCGCGAGCCGTCCGGAGGGCTCCGCCTGGCCGGGCGGGGGCCCGGCGGCCGGACGCTGCCACACGTTGTACGTGATCCGGGCTCTGGCGGGATAGGGCGCGCCGAAGGTCTCCTGATCGTCGACCGCCACCGCGGGAAACGGTCCGTCGATCGCCACGGTGCGCGCAGGGGTGAACAGGACGGCGGAGTCAATCGGCTCCAACCGCACCGTGTACGAGGTCGACCCGGCCGGGATGCGCCCAAGCGCGAACCGCCCGTCCGCGTCCGGGAGGACGAGCCGCCGGACGGGGGCCGTGTTGAGCCACTGGCGGCCGTCGTACGCGTCGAAGACCGCGCCGCGCAGGTAGAGCGGCTCGCGTCCTGGGCCGACGTCCCCCGATACGCGCATGACCACGGTGGGATCACGCTTGACGGGGCCGATCGCGCCGAGCGTGACGTGGGGCGAGAAACCCGACAGCCGGATGTCCGACTGCGGGGAGGCGACGAGCAGGCCGAACCCCATGCGGGGCAGGAAGACGAACAGAACCCCGGTCACGAGCAGTGCGCCGGCCGCCGCGGCGAGGGCCCAGCGGCCGATGCCGCCCGGGGCGTCTCCGGGGAGGACATCGTCGCCCGACCGCTCGGCCTCCGCCATGAGGTGGTAGTGCATGAGGACCCAGACCATGACGACCAGGTACGCGACGAAACCGGCGGCGAAGGCCCCGGGGAACGTCAGGCCGGCCGCGGCGAGCACCTGGAGGAAGACGATCACCACGAGCTGGAGGTATTCGCGCGAGTCCTCGTGCCGCAGGCGCGTGAACATGAGGAGGACGAGGAGGTGGGCGCCCACGTGGAGCAGCGTGGGCGACAGCCAGAGATAGTCCGCCGCGGCGAACGCCAGCGCGACGACGATCAGGCCATTCGCGGCGGGCGTGGGGATCGCGCCGCGCGCGCGGGCGACGTCCATCCCCAGGCTGGCAATCAGGCCGACGCCGCCCGCGGCGAGCAGCGGCATCCAGATCTGGCCCGTGGACGCGAGCGAGGCCAGGCCCACGGCGGCCATCAGGTGCGAGGCGATTCGCGCCGCGGGGATCATGCGCCGAGCGCCTCGGGTTGGCCGCGCTGGGCCATCACCCACACGCGCGCGCAGCGGGGGCGGACGCGCGACCACGCCGGGTCGTCCCAGACCAGGATGAGGTGCGGGGTCGCGTTCTGCAGGCCCGACGTCCACGGGATGAGCCGATCGTCGGAGGACGGGGCCGCATCGGCGATCGTCGCCAGCACCCGCAGCAGGCGTTCCAGATGGGGCCGGCCCCTGCCGGGCCGGCTCGCGCCGTCCCAGGTCGCGAGGAGCACCTCGAAGCCGTCGCCGATCGCCTGGGACGCGAGCGACGCGGTGAGGCGCACGGCGTCCTCGAACCACGCGCGATGGATCGGCAGGGGGTCTGGCGGCAGCCGGTTGCTGAGGACGAGCGCGATCACGCGCGAGCCCTCGCGCTCGGGTTCCCGAACCACGAGCTTGGCGCGGCGCGCCGAGTGCTTCCAGTGGATGTAACGCGGATCGTCGCCGGCCTGGTAATCCCTGAGTTGGTGCAGGCCGCTCGTCCCGCGTCCGACCGCCCGGCGCCCCTCACCGGGCGGGCTCGGGGCCGCGAGCGGGGGGAGGGGATTGATCGCGGGGTAGACCAGCGAGTCCGTCTCGTCGGGCAGGCACACCGACTTTTCGAACAGGCCGAACGGGAAGGCGGTCACCGCCTCGATGCCCTCGAGGCGGTGCAGCCCGCGGTCGCGGAACGTGATCACGGTCGAGAACTCCAGGCGCTGTCCCGGGTTGAGGCGCGGACACCGCGTTTCCGGCGCCGTGACGCGCCCCGCGTCGGCGCGCTCCCGGAGGCGCAGCGAGAAGCTCGGCATCCACCGCCTCGCGTTGGCGACCGTGACGCGGCAGGGGATCGGCGTCCCCGCGAAGAGCCGGGGGGGCAGCGTCCTCGTCGCGGTGAGGCGGTGCAGTGCCCGCTCGGAGAGGACGCCGGAGACGAGAATGAGGGACAGCATCATGGCGAACAGGAGATAGAGCAGGTTGTTGCCGGTGTTCACCGCGGCGAGGCCCACGGCGAGGGACAGGAGCAGATACCGGACGCCGACCGGCGTGACCTTCACCGTCCGACTCGGTCGTCGCGGGCGTCGCCGTGGAGACGGGGGTGGCATGGGAGCCGGGCGTGAGCTACAACGGGACCGGGACCTGCTCGAGGATCTCGGTCAGGATGTCTTTGGCGTCGTCGGTGTGGCGGCCGAACGATTCGATACCCGGATTGACGACGATCCGGTGCGCGAACACCGGGATCACGAGCCGCTTGACGTCGTCGGGCAGGCAGTACGTCCGCCCCTCGACCAGGGCCATCGCCTGGGCGGCCCGATACAGGAAGACCGCGCCCCGCGTGCTCACGCCGAGGTCGAGGTCCGGCCGCGACCGGGTGGCGGTGACGATCGCCATCAGATAATCGGTCAACGCGTCGTCCATCGTCACGCGCCCGGCCTCCTCCTGGAGCGCGAGCACTTCCTCGGCGGTCAGGACGGGCCCGATCTCGTCGGCGCGCCCGACGACGCGGCGGGCCGTGAGAATGCGCTTTTCGTCCTCCGCGTCGGGATACCCCATGTGGAGGCGGATCAGGAACCGGTCAAGCTGGGACTCGGGGAGGGGAAACGTCCCCTGGTATTCCACGGGATTCTGGGTCGCGATGACCATGAAGGGGCGCGGCAGAGGGTGGGTGTGGTTCTCGACCGACACCTGGGCGTCGTTCATCGCCTCGAGGAGGCTGCTCTGCGTCTTCGGCGTCGTCCGGTTGATCTCGTCGGCGAGCACGATGTTCGCGAAGACCGGACCGGCCCGGAACTCAAACTCCCGGCTGTGCTGGTTGAACACCGAGAGGCCGATGATGTCCGAGGGCAACAGGTCGCTCGTGAACTGGATGCGCTTGAACGAGCAATTCAGCGAGCGGGCGAAGCTGTGGGCGAGCGTCGTCTTCCCGACCCCGGGCACGTCCTCGATCAGGAGGTGCCCCCGCGCCAGCAACGTGACCATCGCGAGCGTGACCGCCTCGGATTTTCCGCAGATGACGCGCTCGATGTTGTCGTGGAGGGCGGCGATCTTGGCCTGGGGGTCGGCGATCACGGCGGAAGTCTAACAAAGCGCCCGGTGAGCGTCAAACTAGGCGGCTTTCCGACCCTGCGCGCGGGCGCGCGGGCGGAGGACGGGGATGCCCAGCGCGTCCATCTTGTATTTGAGGATGCGGCGCGTGACGCCGAGCAGCCGCGCCGCGCGGGTCTGGACGTGCCCCGCGCGCTCCAGCGCGTCGGCGATCAGGTCGCGCTCGAACGCCGCTACGGCGTCCGTCAGCGAGGCCCGGCTCGTCCGCACCCGCTGGTCGAGGCCGTGCGCGTGTGCCCGGCTGCGCAGCTTCGCCGGGAGGTCGTCGGCGCAGATCATCGGACCGTCGGCGAGCGCGAGGAGTTGTTCGACGAGGTTCTCCATTTCACGGACGTTGCCCGGCCAGTCGTACCGCACGAGCCAGCCCAACGCGTCCGGCGCGAGCTCCGCAGCGGGTTGTCCCGGCCCGGCATGCCTTGCCAGGAAGTGGTGGAGGAGTCGCGGGATGTCGTCACGGCGCTCGCGGAGCGGGGGGACGACGAGCGGGACGACGTTCAGCCGGTAGAAGAGGTCGTTGCGGAAGCGGCCGTCGCGGATGGCGGTGTCCAGATCGACGTGCGTGGCGCCCACGAGCCGGACGTCGACCTGGACGGGGTCGGTGCCCCCGACGCGGGTGAACGCCCGCTCCTCCAGGACACGCAGGAGGTTGCCCTGGGCGCGCAGGCTGAGGTCGCCGATCTCGTCGAGGAAGAGGGTTCCGCCGTCGGCGAGCTCGAACTGCCCCTTGCGCGCGGCGTGGGCGTCGGTGAACGCGCCGCGCTCGTGCCCGAACAGCTCGGTCTCGATCAGGGTCTCGGGAATCGCCGCGCAGTTGACCGCGATGAAGGGACCCACGCGCCGGACGCTGAGGTCGTGAAGCGCCCGCGCGACGAGTTCCTTGCCGGTGCCGTTCTCGCCTGAGATCAGGACGGTGGAACGCGAGTCGGCGACCTGCCGGATCGCCTCCCGGAGCCGACGGATCGCGGGGCTGTCCCCGATCAATTCGGGGCCCCCGACGCAGCCCGACGGGTCGGGGGGGAGTCGGCGCGGACCGCTCGGATACGACATCAGTCGGGCGGGAGGCAGCAATCGTCCGTCACGCTAGACGGGAAGCAGCATTCGTCCGTCACGCTAGAGAGGGGTGACGGGCGGGACTCGTTCCGCGGCGCCGCTCGCATCGCGCTGCACTGAGGGAGACGCATGGGCGAGAAGAATAGCGGCGCTAGGGCGTCTTGGCAAGCTCCTCGAGGAGTTGTTCGAGTCGCCGCAGCTCCGCGCCGTAGCCCTGCCAGTCGCCCTCGCGGACGAGGCGCTGCGCGTTGCGGTAGTGCTCGAGCGCCGAGCGGCGGAGGCCGGCCGCCGTGCGATCGCCGGTCAGTGAAGCGGCTGCCGCGGCGGGACGAACCTCCGGCGGCCGGCTGCCGAAGAGTCGGGCCAACGCGGTCTCCAGGTCGGGCTCCATCACCATCTGGTTGCCGAAGGCGACGATGACGCGCCGCAACTCGGGCAGCGCCCCGGATTCCGTCGCCGCGAGGTAGAGCGGTTCGACGTAGAGCAGGGCATCCTCGATCGGAACGACCAGGAGGCTGCCGCGGATCGCCTGCGAGCCGCGTTGCGTCCAGAGCGTGAGTTGCTGCGAGATCGCCGAGTCCTGGTCGATCCGCGCCTCGATCTGGCGCGGGCCGTAGACCAGTTTCTGTTTGGGCAAGAGGTACACGATCAGTTTTCCGTAGTGCGGGGCGTCGTTCCGGACCGCGAGCCAGGCCGCCATGTTGTCCCGCTTGGCCGGCGTGTACGGGATCATCAGAACGAACTCCTCCCGGGCCTCACCGGGGAGTTTCATGATCGTGTAATAAGGGTCCATGTCCCGCTCGCCTTTTTGCGGGATGTTCCACAGGTCTTCCTTGTTGTAAAAGATCTGCGGATCCTGCATGTGATACGTGGCGAAGACGTGGGACTGGATCGTGAACAGGTCCTGGGGATAGCGCAGGTGCTTGCGGAGGTCGGCGGGCATCTGGTCCAGGGGCTGGAAGAGGCCCGGGAATACGGCGGCGTAGGAGCGGATGACGGGATCGTCAGGGCCGCTGATGTACACACGCATCCGACCGTCGTAGGCGTCGATCGTCACCTTGACCGAGTTGCGGATGTAGTTTCCCACCCCTCGTACCGGGAGCGCGTACGGCAATCGTGCCGTCGTGGTGTAGCCATCGAGGATCCACACGAGCCGGCCCTCGTTCGTGATGACGAGGTAGGGGTCCTGGTCGTAGCGGAGAAACGGCGCAAGCTTCGAGACACGGTCCTGAATATTCCGGTTGATCATGATCCGGCTCTTGGACGTCAGGTCGTTCGAGAGCAGGATTTTCATCGTGCGGAACGACGCGGCGAACGCCGCCTTGCGCAGGAACGATCCCACCGGGATGCCGCCGTCGCCGCTGTACGTCGCATAGACGTTCTTATCGCCGGAGGGGTAGTCAAACTCCAACGCTTTGGTGTTCACGAAGACGTAATCGTTCGGCAACTCGCCGTAATAGATTTCCGGCCGCGTGACGGTGATCGACGTCGAGGACACCGGGGGAATGTTCTTGATAAAGAATTCCGGCAGGCCTTCTTGAGTCACTCGGTTGACCGGTCCCAGCGTCACCCCGTGGCCGTGGGTGTACGTGAGGTGTTCGTTGATCCAGATCCGGCTCGGCAGGTTCTTGTACGAGAGCTCGCGCGGTGAGATCATCACCTGGCGGAGTTCCCCGTCGATGACGTACCGATCGTTGTCGACGTCGATGAAGTCGTAGTAGGTTCGGATCTGCTGGAGTTGGCGGTACGTCGCGAGCAGGGGGCGGTGATCCCAGAGACGGACGTTCTTGGTGGTGAGCGTGTTGGCCGCCACCTGTCGGGCGCTCAGTTGGTCGGACGCGGGAAACTCCGTGGCTTCGATGCCATCCAGGCCGTAGGCGAAGCGCGTCAGGCGGATGTTGTGCTCGATGTAGGGGCGCTCCATGACGATCTCGTTCGGCAGGACCTGAAACCGGTGGAGCAGGTCGGGAAGGACCGATCCTCCGAGGAGGCCCGTCAGCGGCAAGGCGACGGCCGCCGCGATCGGCAGTTTCCAGCCGCGTCGCGCGGCGCTGAACAGGAGGACGAGCGCCACCCCCACCGCCAGGATCACCATGACGTTGAGGGCGGGAAGCCGCGCGTGGATATCGGCGTAGACCGCTCCGAACACGACGCCTCGGCGCGAGTAGAGGAGGTGATACTGGTCGAGGTAGTACCCCCACCCCACGACCAACGCCGCGAGCGCGCCAAGACCGAAGAGGTGACGGCGCGCCGCGGGGGTCACGACCACGCGCGCGGGGTCGAGGCGCACTTCCTGATTGGCAACGTAGAGCAGGCCGCTGGCGACGATCGCCAACCCGGTCGCCATGAGGAGCCACCCCTTGATGGTCGACAGAAACGGAAGCGTGAAGACGTAAAAGCCGAGGTCGCGGCTGAAAAGCGGATCGGCCTGTCCAAAGGCGGTTGGATGGCGAAAGAGCAGGAACTCCTGCCACTGCGCCGCGGCTTGAAGGCCTTGCATGACGCCGACAATCAGCGCGGCGCCGATCAGCAGCGGACGGATCGGCCGGTTGGCCAGCATTGCGCTCCACGGCGGCGGGAGCAGAGTCAGGCGGCGCCGAGCGGCCCAGAGGACATTGACCCCGAGCCATGCGAACATGACCGTGCCGACGAGGGCGCCGAGTACGAGCTGGGTGGTCAGCCGCGTCGTGAAGACGGATAGATACCCAATCTCCTGAAACCAGAGGGCGTCGATGTAGAGCGAGAGCAGCGTGCCCCCGAACGCGAAGACTGCCAGAAGCAGGACGATGAGGATGAGGGCGCGGGGCGACATCGACATAGATGGACTCCTTAAGAGGATGTGTCTGCCTGCACCAAGACGGCGGTGATGTTGTCGAGCCCCCCGTGCCGGTTGGCGGCGTCGATGAGGCCGTGGCACCGGACGGAGATGTCAAGGTCTGGCGCGCCGAGGATGGCCGCGATCTCCGACGGCGGCACCACGTTGGAGAGGCCGTCGGAGCAGAGAAGCAGAATGTCGCCAGGTTCCAGCGGCAGGGCGGCGGCGTCGACGGCGACGGAGGGGGTAGTGCCGAGCGCGCGGATCAGGACGTGCTTCATCGGGTGGCCGATCGCCTCCTCGGGGGTCATGAGGCCGCGGGCCAGGTAGTCGTTGACGAGCGAGTGGTCGGTGGTGATCTGCGCGAGGCCGCCGTCGCGAAAGCGATAGAGGCGGCTGTCGCCGACGTGGGCGACGTGGGCGGTCTCGCCGTCGAGCCACACCGCCGCGACCGTGGTCCCCATGCCGGATCGCGCCTCGTCCTCCTGGCCGGCCGCGAAGATCCGCCGGTTGGCCTGTTCGACGGCCGACACCAAGCGCTGCTCGGGGACGGGCGCCGCGCCGCCGGGGATGGTGCGTTCGGGGGGGCCGTTCGGCGAGGCGTCGTGGGACGCCCGGAACGTCTCGTGGATCGTCTCGACGGCCAGCAAGCTCGCCACCTCGCCCGCCGCGTGGCCGCCCATTCCGTCGGCCACCACGTACAGTCCGAGATCGTCGAACACCCCGAAGGAGTCTTCGTTCGAGCTTCTGACTTTGCCGACGTCGGTGGCGCCGGCGGATCGAATCTTCATGCCGTGGTGGAAACCCCCTCCAGGGATTCTGCGCCGCGCCAAGGGAGCGGAATACAGCACGAACCGTCCGTGCAGATGGCGGAACAAACCGGGCCAGTGTAGCGAAAATCGGACGGCATGTCCAGCAAAGGACACGAACTGTGGGCGGGGCGACGCCGGGCGAACCGGAGTGGGGCCCTCACCCTCCCGGGCTCGCGGCGTCTTCCTTCCTGAGTTCGTCGTTGGGGACGATGTGGAGTTCGACCCGGCGGTTCTCGGCCCGTCCCTCGGGCGTGGTGTTGGACGCGACGGGGTTGTCGGCGCCGAATCCCATCGCGGTGACGCGGCTCGCGCCGACGCCGCGCTCCGCCAGGGCGAACCTCACCGCGTTGGCCCGGCGCTCGGACAGCTTGAGGTTGTAGTCGGCCCGGCCGGTGTTGTCGGTGTGGCCCGCCACGGTGATCGTGGTCTTGGGATACTTGGTCAGCACGGCCGAGATCTTGTCGAGGCTCACCATCGCGGCGGGTTTGACGGTCGCGCTGTCGACGTCGAAGAGAATCTTGTCCCTCATCGTGACGATGATGCCGTCGCCGGCCCGCTGGGTGTCGGCGACCTTTTCGAGCTCCTGCGCCTGCCGGTCCATGTAGTTGCCGATCAGGCCGCCGGACAGGGCGCCGACCGCGCCCCCGATCAACGCGCCCCGCCCCGCGTGGCCGCCCTTCTGGCCGAGGAGGGCGCCGATGCCGGCTCCCACCGCCGTGCCGGTGAGCGCGCCTTTCTGCGTGCGGGTCATGCCCTCGCAGCCGGTCAACCAGCCGGCCCCGAGCGCGAGCGTCAGCGTCAAGATGACCCATCGAGGAAAGCGCGGCGGGGATGTGCGGTGCATGCGTCCTCCTCCTTGAGGTGATGCGCGCGGGGAAACTGGGCGGTACTATAGGAAACCGCCGTTCGGCTTGTCAAGCCGGGCGCGTGGCTTGACAAGGCGAAAAGGCCCGTGATAGAAGAAGGGCCTCGTTTCACCGGAGGATGCGCCGCATCGGGTGTTTCGCGGCGCGGAACACACATCCACACAAGGGAGGGGACCATGGCGGCTGAGATACAGGTGGGAGCGACCGCTCCCGATTTCACGCTCAAAGATCAGGACCAGAAGGAAGTCAAACTCGGCGATTTTAAGGGGAAGAAGAACGTCGTGCTGGCGTTTTATCCCCTCGATTGGAGCCCCGTCTGCACGAAGGAGAATAGGTGCCTGACGGATGATTTCCCGAAATTCGCGTCCGCCGACACGGAGGTGCTCGGCATCAGCATCGACAGCGTCTACTCGCACAAGGCGTGGGCGGACTCGCTCGGCCTCAAGCACCGCCTGTTGTCCGACATGGGCGGCAGCGTGGCGAAGAAGTACGGGATGTACCTGGACGACAAGTTCATCACCAAGCGCGCGACCGTGATCGTGGACAAGCACGGGACGGTCAAGTACGTCAAGGTGCAGGAGATCCTGTCGGCGCGCGACGATCAGGAGATCTTGAACGCGCTCAAGGCGCTCAAGTAGGTCGAACCAGTGGAAGACGGTAGGGGCGCACGGCCGTGCGCCCCTACGATTTTCTGGCCAGGGCCCACACGTTCAAGATGGATACCCCACATCCGGAACCGATCGAACTGCCGCGGGTCAACGACGGCAATTTCGACGAGTACCACGGGGCGCCGGCCGCGGCCGTGTTTTTCAAGATCGCCCACTGCCACGGCTGCGAGGAGTACGAGCCCGCGATCCAACGCACGGTCCGGGTGTTCTCGCCGAAGGTGAAATTCGGGCGGGCGCTGATGCACATCCCGGGGTGCCGGGAGATCAAGAAGCGCTACGAGTTCGACAGTTTCCCCACGACCCACCTGTACAAGCGCGGCCGCCTGGTCTTCTCGGCGTCGGAACCGCTGACGGCCGACGCGCTGGCGAACGCGATCCGCGAACATTTGATTGGCTAAACGGCGCCGAGGCGCGAGGTCGCGTCTCGGACGAGGCGGACGATGGCGATGGTCTCCGACACGGTTGAACTGCGCGGCCACATCATCGACTCGTTGATCCTGCCCAAGGTCCTCGACGAGATCATGACCCTCGGCGGCACGTTCGAAATCGTCGATCTGGCCGTGGGTCACCGGCGGGAGGACCCAAGCCGCGCCACGATCCGTGTCACGGCGTCGGACGCCGACCGCCTGCAGGCGATCCTGAGCCGCATCGGCCAGCATGGCGCGGTGCCGGTGACCGGAGAGGACGCCCGCCTCGTCCCCGCCGATCTCGACGGTGCGTTCCCCGACGGCTTTTACTGCACCACGCACTTCGACACGTGGATGTCGCGCGAGGGGCGGTGGATCGCGGTGGAGCGGCCGGAGATGGACTGCGGCATCCGGTTCGACCCCGCGACGGGCCGGGCCGAGACGATCCCCATGCACAAGGTCCGCCGCGGCGACCTCATCGTGGTCGGCCACGCCGGGGTGAAGGTCGCGCCCATCGACCGCTCGCCTGAGCGCAGCGTGTTCGAATTCATGGCGAGCAGCGTCTCCTCCGAAAAGCCCAAGGCGGTCGTCATCCGCGAGATGGCGGCGCACATCAAGACCGCGCGCGCCGCGGGGGGCAAGGTCCTCGTGGTGGCCGGCCCCGCCGTGATCCACACCGGCGCGGGCGGACACCTGGAGCGCCTGATTGCCGCGGGCTACGTCCAGGTCCTGTTCGCGGGCAACGCGCTCGCCGCCCACGACATCGAGCAGGCCTTGTACGGCACGTCGCTCGGCATGTCGCTCGATGCCGGGATGCCGGTGGACGAGGGCCACGAACACCACCTCCGCGCAATCAACACGATCCGGCGGGTCGGGGGGATCAAACAGGCGGTCGAAAAAGGGATACTGAGGCGCGGGATCATGCACGCGTGCGTCGTCCACGGCGTCGACTACGTGCTGGCGGGCTCGATCCGCGACGACGGGCCGCTGCCGGACGTGATCACCGACGCGGTGAAGGCTCAGGACGCGATGCGCGAGAAGATCCGGGGCGTGACGGTGGGGATCATGATCGCGACGACCCTGCACTCGATCGCGACCGGCAACATCCTGCCCGCGTCGGTGAAGTTGATCTGCGTGGACATCAACCCGGCGGTCGTCACCAAGCTGGCCGACCGCGGCAGCTTCCAGGCGATGGGGCTGGTGACCGACGTGGAACCATTCCTGCGCGCGCTGGCGGAACACCTGGTCCCAGCCATGTCACACGGGGTATCGTAGGGGCGATCCTTGCGATCGCCCTGCGGGGGGCGAATACGAGATTCGCCCCTACATGAATCGACCATCATGCGACCGCAGACGTCCCTCCTGATGTGTCCTCCCGATTTCTACGGGATCGAGTACGAAATCAACCCGTGGATGGACCTCCGGCGGCCCGCCGACCCCGAACGCGCCCGTGCCCAGTGGCGCGCGCTGCACGGGACGCTCACCGAGACGCTGGGCGTCCGCGTCGAGCTGCTGACCCCCGTCAAGGGCCTGCCCGATCTCGTCTTCACGGCCAACGCCGGCCTCGTCGTCCCGGGCCGGTTCATCGCGAGCCGCTTCCTCCACCCCGAGCGCCAGCAGGAGCAGCCGACCTACGAGGCGTGGTTTCGCGCGCGGGGTTTTTCGATCGAGACGCTGCCCGAGGAGACGTGTTTCGAGGGCGAGGGCGATGCCCTGTGGCTGGGCGACACGCTCTTCGCCGGCTACCGCATCCGCTCCGACATCCGCTCACACCAGGCGATCGCCGCGATGCTCGGCTGCGAGGTCCTGTCCCTCGAACTGGTCGATCCGCGCTTCTACCACCTCGACACGTGCTTCTGTCCCCTGGACGACCGCCGCGCGCTCTACTATCCTCCCGCGTTCGACGACTACGGCCGCCGCGTCATCCGTGAATTCGTCCCCGAGCCGATCGCCGTGAACGACGCCGACGCGCTGCGCTTCGCCTGCAACGCCGTCGTGGTGGGGCGGGACATCGTCGTGCAGTCGGGCTGCGACGCGCTGGAGAAGACCCTGCGCGAGCACGGCTTCACGCCCCACCCCGTGGACCTGTCCGAGTTTCACAAGGCGGGGGGGAGCGCGAAGTGTTTGGTGGTGTGGATCCCCTCGCGCGATGACCGGTCGGTTCCCAGTGTCCTTGAGTGAGC
>Ga0154928_181_pt4 | contig 29920 bp, 26 predicted proteins | sample RifCSPhighO2_01_FD_105896 | JGI IMG/M metagenome (GOLD analysis project Ga0154928, IMG submission 105896) | Nitrospirae bacterium RIFCSPHIGHO2_01_FULL_66_17 | reverse complement strand
TCCTCCCCGACTCTTCCCTAAGATGCTGTTCATCATGCGGGCGTAGCTCAGCTGGTAGAGTCCCAGCTTCCCAAGCTGGTTGTCGCGGGTTCAAATCCCGTCGCCCGCTCATTGCTTCGCCACCCAATCGCCCGGAGATTGGGTGTTTTCGTATCCGATCCGACGAGCGGCGATGTGTCGAACAATTCGGGCAAGAAGGGCCTCGACCCCAAGCTCGGCGGGTACCGGGGCGGCGGACGATTCAGGTCGGATCCGACGCGGCTGTACCTGATTCGGCACGGGGAACTGCTCAAAGCCCGACCGAACACGTATCACGGGCAGATGGACGTCGAGCTGGCGCCCGCCGGCGTGGCCCAACTGGAACGGGTGGCCGATCGGTTGGCCGGCGCCCCGTTGCGGGCGGTCTACGCGAGCACGCTCCGCCGGAGCGCGCAGGGCGCCGAGCAGGTGGCGAAGCGCCATGGGCTTCCCGTCGTTCAGCATCCGGCATTCCGTGAAAAGCACTTCGGGGTCTGGGAGGGCCTGACGTACGAGGAAGTGGCCGAGCGGTTTCCCGAGGACTGGGCGCGGTGGTTGGCCGATCCCCCGACGCTGAAGCCGCCCGGGGGCGAGGCGTATCTCGAGATGCAGGCGCGGGTGCTGGCGGCGCTGGCCGAGATCGTGGCGGCTCATCCCGCCTCGGAGATCGCGCTGGTCGGGCACGGCGGCGTGAACCGCGCGATTCTCTGTCACGCGCTGGGTCTGGACTTGCGCTATGTGTTTCGCATCGAGCAGGATCACGGCGCGCTCAACATCATCGACTTCTTTGCCGACGGCATGGCCGTGGTGAAACTGCTCAACGGATGAGACGATGCGGCTGAAGACGATCGACCAGCACATCCTCGACCAGCAACGGAAATTCCCCGGCGTTTCGGGCGAGTTTTCCGGCCTGCTGTACGACATCGCCCTTGCGGCCAAGCTCGTGTCCAAGGAGGTCAACCGGGCGGGGCTCGGCGATCTGCTGGGGACGCTGGGGGAGGTGAACGTCCAGGGCGAGATCGTCCAGAAGATGGACAAGTACGCCAACGAGCTGTTCCTCCGCATCCTGAGCACCGGGGGCAAGGTCTGCGCCATTGCCACCGAGGAGAACGAGAAGATCACGGAGATCCACGAGGACGGCTTCGTGGGGAAGTACGCGATCAACATGGACCCGCTCGACGGGTCCTCGAACATCGACGTGAACGTCAGCGTGGGTACGATCTTTTCGTTGCACCGCAAGCGCAGCGCGGGGCCGCGCGGGTCCGAGGAAGACTGCCTCCAGCCCGGGATCAAGCAGGTCGGCGCGGGGTACGTCATCTACGGCTCGTCGACCATGCTGGTCTATTCCACGGGCCTGGGGGTGCACGGGTTCACGCTCGAGCCCACGGTGGGGGAGTTCATCCTGTCGCACCCGAACATCGTGATGCCGTCGCGGTGCGCGATGTACAGCGTCAACGAGGGCAACGCCGCCTACTGGGACGCCGGGACCCGGGCGTACATCGACTCGCTCAAGGCCGTCGATCCCGCGTCGGGACGTCCCTACACCGCGCGCTACATCGGGTCGCTGGTCTCGGACTTCCACCGCAACCTCTTGAAGGGCGGCATCTTCCTCTATCCCGCCGACCACAAGGATCCCAAGAAGCCGTCCGGCAAGCTGCGGCTCCTCTTCGAGGCCGCGCCGATGGCGTTCATCGCGGAGCAGGCCGGCGGCGCCGCATCCACGGGCTCCCAGCGCGTGTTGGACGTCGTGCCCGCCCATCTCCATCAGCGAGTCCCGTTGGTCGTCGGCCCGAAGAGCGAGGTGGCTCGATACGAAGCGATGACCCGCGCCGCCGGCTGACCGCCTCGTCTCGATCAGGGCGGATCGCGATCCTCGTCGCACTCGCCCTGTGCCTGGGATGCACGCGGCAGGGCGGGACGTTCTCGTCCCGCGAGGGGAGTCCGCCGCCCGTCGACCGGGCGGACTGGGGCCGCTCGGTGTTCCGCTTCGAAACGTTCGGTAACGAGCGATTCTGGAGCGACACGCTCGGCCTTGCCGAGGGTCTCGCCCGCCTCAAGATCACGCCCAACGGCCTGTTGGCCGTCGGCGTCCAATTCGACGGCGATAAAGTGCCGTCGGATTTTCGGCGCTCCGACGTCGGGATCGGCCCGTACACCGATCCGCGCGCGACGCGACGTCTGCTCGACGCCAACGCGGTGATCGGCCTCGTTGCCCGCGGGGAGCGGATCGGCGTGACCTGCGCGCTCTGCCATTCGCGGGCGGACGACCGGATCGGCGACGGCGTCGGCCGCCGGCTCGACGGTCTGCCCAATACGCATCTCAAGGTCGGGGCGCTGATTGCGTGGGGCGAGCGGTCGCGGGCGTACCTCCCGTTTCTCAACCTGGTGGGGCTGGGCCGGGGGCCCCGCGTGGATCCCGCCGCCGATCCCCGGGGCGAGCCGTCGGCGACCGCGCGCCTGGAACGCGACGTCGATGCGGCGCTCCGCGCGTGGCCGGCCGGGCAAAGCGACGTCGTGCCGGACGGCGTGGGCAATCCCACCGACATCATGCCCGTCTTCAATCTGGTGGACGTCGGTCCGTACAACCGGGATGGATTTTTCCAGGAGGCCGCCGACGCCCACAACCATTTCTTCAGCGTCGTGCTGGACCCGACCACGCTGGTCGCGACGGACGGCACGGCGTTTCTCTCGATGGGCGCGCCGATCGCGTGGGAGGGGACGCTTCGGGGCGCGTACGACGCGCTGCTGTCGGCAATCGATCCCGCGATGACAAAGCCCCGCGTGACAGCCGAGCGGTCGGGCGCGCTGGGATTTCGTGTCAGCGGGGAGGATCTGGGGGCGCTCAACGCCTATCTCGCCCGCCTGCTGCCGCCGCCGACGGCTGACGCCGACGAACAGGCCATCGACGCCGGGCGTCGCGTCTTTCGCGCGGCGGGGTGCAACGAGTGCCACCTGGAGTCGCCGAAGACGACGGGCGCGATCGTTCCGCTCGGCGAACTGGCGCCAGGGTATGCGCCGAAGCGGGGCGATCGCGGGAAGCAGCATTCGTCCGTCACGCTAGACGCGATCGCCTTCGGCGGTGTGCTACAGGATGATCCCGACATGGGGTACGACGACCGCCTGATCGTGATGAACGCCGAGTGGAGGCGGGGGAAGAAGGGCTACAAGGTGCCGCAACTGCTGGGCGTCGCGCTGACCGCGCCCTACCTCCACGACGGGTCGGTGCCGACCCTCAAGGCGCTATTTTCCCCCGATCGGGGGCTCCGGGCGCCTCACCCGTACTACGTCGTCCACCCCGACGAGCGCGCCGATCTGGTGGCGTTCCTCAGGGCGTGGGACGGCCGCGCCTACCCGTAAGGTTGACGGTCGTTCACCATCGACGACTTCTGTTTGAACGCGGCTGTCATCTGAGGTACGTTGCTTCTGTGTCGTTCCGAGATGCTTGTCGCGAAGATCGGCGATCTTTGAAGTGGAATAATACCCTCGCGAAGGGCTTGAACGTAGGAATGCCAACATTCTATAATGAAAAACATTCCTGGGTGACGTAATGAAAACGATCGCGGATTATGACCATGGGCGAGAGAACAATTATCATCTGATCCGCTTAATTGCCGCCTCACTAGTGATCGTGGCGCACAGCTACTACTTATCCACGTCGGGTGAAAGCGAGCCGCTGCGGGCGTTGATCGGCTACAAGCACTTTGGCGAGGTTGGCGTGCAGATCTTTTTTGTTATCAGCGGATTTCTCGTGACGAAAAGTTTTCTGTCACGGAGAGATACAGATTTGGTCGGTTATCTGGAAGCGCGTGTCTTGCGAATCTTTCCCGCTCTGGTCGTTGCGGTCACATTTACCGTGTTTGTCATGGGTGCCTTGGCGACGACCGTTCCGCTGAAGGACTATTTCACCCATGAGCGTACATTCAGCTATCTGTTCAATAACGCTACCCTATACCGTGAGGTACATGATCTCCCCGGTGTATTCGCCGCAAATCCGTATCCAAATGCGGTCAACGGTTCTCTCTGGTCCCTTTTTACGGAAATCCGTTTGTATCTGTTGGTGGCCGTGTTGGGTGTGTTCGGACTTCTTGCCCAAAGAGTCTTTAATAACGCGCTGATCCTCTGTCTGTTGCTGTATATCTATTTCCCAGGATTGTTTCAACTTCTCAGGCTTATTCTCAGCCCCCTATTCGTGGACATCCGCGTATCGGGCTATTTCGCACTCGGGGCATTTTGTTATATCAATCGTAAGGTGGTGCCGATCCACTGGTTGATCGCTGTTGCCCTGAGCGCGGTGGCGTTGTTTCTGCATGGCACGTCGTACTTCCCCATAGTGTTTGACCTTGCCGTGTCTTATGGAGTGCTTTTCTGTGCTTATATGCCGTCCTCCGGATGGATTCGCCGATTCAATGGCACCGGTGATTATTCCTATGGGCTCTATATCTACGCGTTTCCGGTCCAACAAATGATTGCGTCTGTCTCTCCCAAAATTACCGCGCTGCCAATGCTCGCGTCGTCGTTTGTGATGACGATGCTGCTGGCGATATTGTCCTGGTACTTGATTGAGAAGCCGTCACTCGCCATGAAAGGGAAACTCTCAGGAGGAATGTTGCGGGGCTACGACCTCCTCAGAGACAAGCTGACCGCCTGGAGGCAGTCCTCCTGGGACCAACCTCCCGGAAGCAGGCGATAGTTGCTGATGCTCTTCCGCTCCCTTGGGTTGGGCGGTTGCACGAACAATTCCACTTTACCGGCACGCGGCGATTTCGGCCTCTTGTGAGAACGCGACCGGGGCGGGGGCGACGTACCGCTTCACCACGTCGTCGGTCTGCGCCACGTTGAGCTTTCGGAACAGGAATTCGAACTTCTGTTGCAGGGCCCACCCGATCGATTCCCGCGCCACGCCGTTCAACGTCCAGAACCCTTCCTTGAACGGGCCGAACGCCTTCTTGCGCGTCTTGTAGAGGAACTGTTGGTCGGTCTCGCCCGGTTTGCGCTCGTCGGCGTGCGCGGTTGCCAGGTGCGCGTAGATCCGATCCTTGAGATCCTTGGGGAACGAGCGGTGCTCGAAGAGCATGTTCTGGAACTCGGTCGCGAGGTGGATTTCCGACGCGCCGACGGCCGGGAAGCGGTCGAAGACCTCGGCGGGCAGCGTCGAGGCGCCGTGCTGCACCGCGCCCGACAGGCCGTAGACCTCCCGCGCGACGTTCGAGAGCCGCTGGAGCGTGTCGAAGTCGAGCGCGACCTGGGCGACCGAGCCGTCGGGCAGGGGAACCCCGCCGTGGGATGTCCCGGTCTGGATGCTGATCTTGCTGATTCCGGCGAGCCCGGAGCCGAACGCGTCCAGCGCGCGCCGGTAGCCGTCCATGTACGCCCGCAGCTCCTCCTCCGTGCTGTTCTTGCCGCCCACCTCCCCGATTTCTCCGCCGACCGAAATCGTAACGCCGGGCGGCTGCAGCGTCCGGATGAGCGCGGTGAGGTCGGCGGCGATCTCGTAGTTGGTCCGCTGCTGCTCGGGGATCGTCGGCTTCGAGAGATCCACGGTGGTGGAGGAATCGATGTCGATGTTGAAGAAGCCCGCGGCGATCGCCTCGCGGATTAGGGCGCGCAAACCGTCGATTTCCTTCGCCGAGTCTTGAAGATACTTCTTGGCGTTGACCTGAAAGTGGTCGCCCTGAATGAAGAGGGGCCCGGTGTGCCCCTCGCGAATCGCGGCCGCGATCATGACCGCGGCGTATTCACCTGGGCGCTGCTCGGTGTAGCCGATTTCCGATTTGGCGATCTCGAAGATGAAGGCGCCGGTCCGGGTCTTCTTGGCGGCGCGGACCGCCGCGCGGGCGACGTCGTAGGACATCCCGCGGATGTTGATCGCGGGCACGGTGAAGCCTCCCGCCTCCCCGCGGCCCATGGCCTCGTAGAGCGACTGAATCGACGCCGGCGTCACGCCCGCGACCGGCGCCGCGGTTTTGATGAGCCAGCGGGCGCGGCCCTTGATCCGCGGATCGGGGTTGAAGACGGCGGCGTGGGCGAGGTCGTCCAGGAGGTCGTGGAGGAACGCCGTTTGATCGACGATCTTGAGCGTGGCGCCCTCGACCCGGACGGTGTGGGCGAGGGCCTGTTCGAGCTGGTCGAGCGTGGCGTAGGGCATGGGCGACCCTTCAGGAGGATTGCTGCCGCTCGAACACCGGCGTCAACAGGGGCTGGACGGCCGTGACGCGGGGTTGCGAAAAGCTGTAGCTGCACAGGTAATTGACGTCCGCAAGGTCGCGCTCGTCGATCGGGAACGCCGCGCACTGGTTCGGGCGGACCGAGTTGTAGATCAGGCACCGGGGGTTCTCGTCGGTGCCCCCGAGAAACGGGCACTGGAAGACCAATTTGCAGCACCGCCCGCAGCCGACGCACTCGCCCTGGCGCAAGGCGGCCTGGCGGCTGACGTACTCGGACGAAACGGCACAGAGGACGAAGCGTCTGATCTTGTTCCAAATTTTGGTGAGGCGCGTCGAGGACGCGCTCCGCATCAGCCGTCGTAATCGAGTGGATCGCATACGTGCTCCTTGTTCGAGTCAATCAATGCCTTGGTTTTGTACCATAACCGGTTTGGGGAAGACAAGTTTGGACTCCGAGTCATCAGACGTTGGAGCCTGTTCAGGAATGCGTCAGATGCAAGGCGGAGCGAGGAATCCCCTCTAGCGTGACGGACGAATGCTGCTTCCCGCCGGAGCGTACTGAGTCGTACGTGAGGAGGGATTCCGAAGCGACAACGCCGCAGATGGCCGTTCATGGACAGGCGCCTAGGAGGCGGCGCTTGTCAGATCGGCAGCCACCGTCTGCAGCACGTGGGCGTGATCTTTGAGCCGCCCCGTGATCGCGCGGAGCCGCTGGTCCAGGTCGCCGATCCGCTGCTCCATCAGCAGGCGGTCGTGCAGCCACTTGGATTCCATCTCGTCCCACCCGCGCTGCCGGTCGTCGATCGCTTCTTGGATCCGTTCCAGCGCGGCCATGGCGGCGTCGGCGTTGCCACGGGCGCTCTCGGCCTCACCGCGCGCCGACGCCAGCTCGCCCTCACGGGTCTCGGCGGCCTGCCGCAGCGCGTCGAGCTCGTCCCGCCGCGCGCGGAGCGTCTCGTCGATCCGGTGAAACGCGCGCATGATCTCGCCGATCGCGTGGTCGGGGACGGCGTCCGAGGGCGGGAGCGGGCGGCCCTCGGCGAGGGCCTGCGAGCCGGCGTGCAACCAGTCGAAGTGCGTACACAGATCCTTCAGCCACACAAAGGGAGACGTTGCGGTCATGGTCTAGCTCCTTTCAAGAGGACGGTGAGGGTCGTGCCCCGTTGGGCGCCGACCGGATTAACGTAAATAGGCTTCGGTCACATACCGCCGCATCATGCGGTGACAGTTGAAATACGATGCGTTCTTGCCGATCGCGTGTTTCATGACCGCGATCCACCCCGGGCGATCGTCGTAGTACAGCGGCAGGATCACCCGCTCCAGCTTGTCGTACAGGTCGTGCGCGTCCCGGATGTCGGGGGTGTCGGTGAGCGTGGACTCCCACGGCGGCGGGCCGATCGACCACCCCGTGACCCCCTCGACGTGCCCCTCGATCCACCAGCCGTCCAGCACGCTGAAATTCGGGACGCCGTTGTGCGTGGCCTTCATGCCGCTCGTGCCCGACGCCTCGTGCGGCCGACGCGGCGTGTTCAGCCAGAGGTCGGATCCCGCGATCAGCGTGAGCGCCATGTCCATCTGGTAGTCCGGGAGGAACGCGACGGTCACCCGGCCGCGGAGCGCCTCGATCGCCTGGAAGAGCCGCTCGATGATGTGCTGCCCGGGCTCGTCCTGGGGGTGCGCCTTCCCGGCGAGCACGACCTGGAGCCGGCCGTCGCCGAAGTCGGCCAGGCGTTTGACGTCGCTGAAGAGCAGGTCCGCCCGCTTGTACATGGTCATGCGCCGGGCGAAGCCGATCGTCAGGACGTCCGGGCTCATCCGCGCGCCCGTCGCGCGCGCGACCAGCGCGAGCAGACGGGTCTTGGCCGCCTGGTGGGCCGCCCACAACGCCGCGTCGGGAATGTTGTCCACCCGCACCAACAACTCGGGCTCGTTCGCCCACCCGGGCAGGTGGGCGTCATACAGCGCCGCCAGGTCCGGACACGTCCACGTGAACGAGTGCACACCGTTGGTGATCGCGGAGATCTCGTAGCCGGGAAAGAGCGCGCGGGAGACCTCGCCGTGCTTCTTGGCCACGCCGTTCACGAAGCGGCTCAGGTTGAGGGCGAGCAACGTCATGTTGAGCTCCTCCGGCCCGCCCAGCCGCTTGAGCACCTCGATCGGCAGCGGCGCCCCCAGCACGCGCTCGACCAGGTCGTACGGGAAGCGGTCGTGCCCGGCCTCGACCGGCGTGTGGGTGGTGAACACGCACAGGTCCTTGATCCGCTCGACGTCCCAGACCAGGTCTTCCTGCCACACGCTCTCGATCGGCCGTCGAAAGCGCTCCAGCAGCTCGAGCGTGAGCAGCGCCGAGTGCCCCTCGTTCATGTGGTACTTCCGGACCGTGATGCCCAGCGCCTGCAGCATCTTGCCCCCGCCGAGGCCGAGGACGGCTTCCTGCCGCAGCCGGTAGGCCGCGTCGTGCCCGTACAGGAACGAGGTCAGTTCCCGGTGCTCGGGCGCGTTGTCGGGGAAGTCGGTGTCCAGGAAGAGGACGGGGATGCGGCCCCCGGTCGGGCTGTCCACCCAGTACAGCCACGCGCCGACGGCGACCGGCCGGCGGTCGAGGACGACCTTCACCCGGGGTTTGACGAGCGTCATCAGCCGACTCGGATCCCAGGGCGACGGCCGCGCGTGTTGGCGTCCGTTCGCGTCCAGCTCCTGCCGGAAGTACCCCTGGCGGCTCACCAGCGTGACCCCCACCACCGGCAGCTTCAGGTCCGCGCAGGCCTTGATCGTGTCGCCCGCGAGCACCCCCAGGCCGCCGCTGTACGTGGGCACGTCGGAGCGCAACCCGATCTCCATCGAGAAGTACGCGATCTTGGGTTCCGCCTGCAGGACGTCCAAGGGTGACATGGGGGAAGACTATAGAACCAACAGCGGGCCGAGTGCAAGCGGATTTGACACCCGCCCGGATGTTTGACACCCGCCCCTTGAAAAACCCCCCCACATACGCTACAACTACGCGCATGCCCGGGATAGACGACAACGGCCGACTGGCGCAGCGTGAAATCTGGGCCGTCGGCGGCGGCAAGGGGGGCACGGGGAAGACGTACCTGTCGGCGAGCCTTGCGATCGGCCTGGCTCGGCTCGGCAAGCGGGTCATCGCGATCGACGCCGATCTGGGATGCGCGAACCTGCACACCGCGCTCGGCGCCGCTCCCCCCGCCGCCACCCTCTCTGATTTCATCAAGGGCCGCGTCAAGTCCCTCCACGACGTGCTCGGCGACACGGCCCTGCCCGGCCTGCGGCTCATCAGCGGTGCGCACGATTTTCTCGAGATCGCCAACCCCAAATACACCGAGAAGATGCGCCTGATCAAGCAGATCCAGGAACTGGATGTGGACTACATCATCCTCGACCTCGGCGCGGGCACCGCGTTCAACAGCCTGGACTTCTTTCTCGCGGCGGACCGCGGCATCCTGACCGTGATCCCGGAGCCCACGTCGATCGAGAACGTCTATCGCTTCATCAAGAGCGCGTTCTACCGGCGATTCAAGCGCGCCGTGCGGCACCCGGACGTCAAGGCGCTGGTGTCGTGCGCGATGGACCAGAAGAACGAGCGCGGGATCCGCACGCCGCACGACCTCATCGCCGGCGTCGAGGCGATCGACCCCGAGGTGGGCGGGCGTCTCCGCAAGACCATGGCGGAGTTTTCCCCCAAGATCGTGGTCAACCAGGTCCGCTCGCAGGACGACGCGACGCTGGGCCTGTCCATGCGCAGCTCGTGCTCGAAATATTTCGGCATCCAGGTGGAGTATCTGGGCTACGTTGAGTACGACGACAGCGTGTGGCGGGCGATGAAGCGCCGGCGGCCGCCGGTGATGGAGTATCCCGACTCGTGCTCGTCGCGCGGCGCGGAGCGGGTGCTGGCCAACCTGTTGAAGGGCCAGCAGATCGCGTTCGATCTGTCCGTCCGCGGATGAAGCCGTTCCGGGAGCAGAACTACTACGAGTTGCTGGACCTCGCGCCCGGCGCCGGAGCGGACGCCGTCGCGAAGGCGTACGCGTCGGCCAAGCGGATGTTCTCGGCCGACGCGCTCGGCAGCTACTCGCTCTTCGATCCCGCCGAGCGCGAGGCGCTCTTGGCCCGGATCGACGAGGCGTGGCGGACGCTGTCCGATCCCGCGTCGCGCGCCCGCTACGATGAAGAGACGCTCGGCCTGGTCCGGGCGCCGGCGGGCGCGACTCCCGCGCCGCCCAAGCCGCCCGCGTTCAGTTACGCCGACCTGGCTGTCACCGACGTGACGGGCGCCGCCCTGCGCGCCCGCCGCGAGGCCATCGGCCTGCCGTTGCAGGAGATCGCCGTGACCACGCGGATCAGCATCGCGTACCTCCAATTCATCGAGGAAGACCACGTGAAGGGCCTTCCCCACGACGCGTACCTGCGCGGCTACCTCGCGCAATACGCCCGCGCCCTCGGTCTCGACCCCCACACCGTCGCCGACGGCTACCTCCGCCACCTCCGAACGCTGCGCGGCGGAAAGCCCTGACCCCCGCGGTCGGCCGGGTCCTGATCACCCACGATCGCGATTTCGGGAAGCTGGTGATCGATCAGCACGAGCCGTGTGATGGCGTGCGCTACCTCCGGTTACGGGACCAGCGAACGCTCAATGCGATTGCCGTCATGAATCGGTTCTTGGACACGAAAATCCCGATCCCGAGCGGAACGGGGCCGGATTCTCGAAGAGCATGTTCCATCTTCTTGAGATGTTCCCGCCGTCCCCAATTCCTGTCCCGGCAACGATCGCTCCCTGCCACGCCGTAAAGACCAGAATAGGGGTCAGAATAGGGGTCACGTCTTGTATTTGCCATCTGGTGGGGGGCTTGGGAGCATTGAGGTTTTTGCGGCCTTGTACTGACAAGCCCGCTCGGCGGGTGGCGCGCGAGGCAGTGCGATGGTGGCCTCTGCCCGATGGAGATTAAGGCCACGAAGACCGCAACGTCCCTTCTACGTCCTCAGACCGTTTTCCGGATGGTGTCAGGAGGCCCAGTCGGTCAATCGAGCGATCGAACCGGCGCTTTTGGCCTTGGCGACGTACGCATCGTCTGCGGTGACGAGCACGCCGGAACGGTCAAGGGCGAGGGCGTGGTAGGCTGCGTCGTAGAACGTGACGCGAAACCGCGCCATCAGGGCGTAGGCTTGTCGGCCGAGAGGTTCCGTCATCTGGACCTCCGGCATCCGGTATTGGACCAGCGCGGCAAGTATCTCGGGCGCGTGCTTGGGTTGTTTGAGCCCGAGGATGTTCCCGACTTCGTAAATCCAAAGCGACGGGAGCAAGACGTCGACGCGGTCTTCGAGCCATTCGTCGCGGATGTGTAACGCGGCTGCCCACCCGGGTTCCCGCTCGGGCGGGAGCACCCACTTGAGCAGCACGGACGCGTCGAGGACCAGGGGGCCCCGGCGTGCGGTTCGAGCGCTCAATGAGACCTGCGGTCTTTGCGAAGAGCCGCCACCAGGTCCCTGGATGTCACCGGTTTGGCGTCGCTTTTGATGCGGTCGAGCCGTTCCGTCGCGGCGCGTCGTCGGGCGCGGAGGATGGCTTTTCGAATCGCCTCATTCACGAAACCGCTCCGCCTGCCGGAGGGAACTGTGGCCTCAAGGTCGTTCCGAACATCCTCTTCAAGCAAAAAATTGACCTTTTTCACCGTGCTCCCCATAATAGACCCCCAGATTAGACCCCTGTAAAAAGTATATTAATCATACCCCATTTTAGGACCCCAAGCAATGGGGGAGAGCGGTCAGGGTCGGATATCGACGAACGGTTAGCGGTCCAGGACCGTTTCGATCGCGCGATGGAGAATGGTCGCCATCGCGGAGAGATCATGATTCGTCGATGCCAGCGGGGGGACGAGGACCAGGACGTCGCCCAGCGGGCGCGTGAGCAGGCCGAGCGAGCGGGCCTCGCGGCTGATTTTCCAGCCGATCCGGTCGGCGACCGGGAAGCGGGCCTTCGTCGCCCGGTCCTGCACCAGCTCGATCCCCACCATCAGACCGCACTGGCGGACGTCGCCGACCTTCGGGTGGTCGGCGAGCGGGGCGAGCGCCTTTTGAAGGTGGGCGATCTTTGCCGCCAAGCCTTCGATCACGCGCTCGTGGACGAACACGTCGAGGTTGGCCAGGGCCGCCGCGCACGCCAGGGCGTTGCCGGTGTAGCTGTGGCCGTGGAAGAACGTCCGGAAGTCGGCGTACTCGCCGAGAAACGCGTCGTAGACGGCCTGGGTCGTCAGCGTTGCGGCGAGGGGCAGGTAACCGCCGGTGAGGCCTTTGGCCACGGTCATCAGGTCGGGCGTCACGCCCTCCCGCTCGCAGGCGAACATCGCGCCCGTCCGCCCGAAGCCGGTGGCCACTTCGTCGGCGATCAAGAGGACGTCGTGGCGCGTGCACAACTCGCGGAGCCGCCGCAGATAGCCGGGCGGGGCGGTGATCATGCCCGCGGCGGCGTAGACCGACGGTTCCACGATCAGCGCTGCGATCTCGTCGTGGTGCGCGTCGAGCGTGGCCTCGATCTCCCGCGCACACGCCGTCTCGCACGACGGGAAGGCGAGGCCCAGGTGGCAGCGGTAGCAGTATGGCGGCTTGGCCTTGTGCGTGGGGAAGAGGTAGGGGCCGAAGCGCGCGTGGAAGACGTCGATGCCGCCGACGCTCACCGCGCCCACGGTGTCGCCGTGGTAGGCGAGGGAGAACGCGAGGACTTTGGTCTTCTTCGGCCGCGCCGGCGTGACCTGCTGCCAGTACTGGAGCGCCATCTTCAGCGCGACCTCGACCGCGGTCGAGCCGTCGTCGGAGTAGAAGACCTTCGTCAGGCCGGGCGGCGCGAGCGCGACCAGGCGCTCGGCGAGGAGGATCGCGGGCGGGGAGGCGCAGCCCAGCAGGGTCGAGTGCGCGATCTTGCCCAGTTGGGCGATGATCGCCTCGTCGATCTCGCGCTTCCGGTGGCCGTGGACGTTGACCCAGAGCGAGGACACCGCGTCGAGGTACCAGCGGCCCTCGGTGTCGCGGACCATCACCCCGTCGCCTTCGGCGATGACGAGGGGCGGCTCGCCCACCCACTCCTGCATCTGCGTGAAGGGGTGCCAGAGGTGGGCGTGGTCGATTTGAGTCAGCCGATCGGCTTGCGGGAAATCTCCACTACTTGTCATTCAGCACGAGGAACAGGCCCCGCTGCTCGCGGATCAACCGGACCAGGACGCCCTCCTCGGTCTTGAGCCCGTCGCTCGCTTTCCGAAAGTCCTCGGCGGTGTCGATGGCGTGCCGGTTGATCTCCTTGATCACGTCGCCCTCCTTGAGGCCCCCGCGATCCGCGAGGCTGTCGGGCTCCACCTTCGTGACCAGGACGCCCTTGAGGTCCTTGAGCTTGAGCCGGTCCGCGATCTCCTGGGTCAGGCCCTGGATGTTCAGGCCCAGCACCGATTCGGGGGTCTTCGCCGGCACCGCCTCGGCCGCTTCGGCCTCGTCTTTCCGCTCCGTCAGCAGGACCGAGATCTGGCGCGGTTCGCCGTTGCGCAGGATCTTGAGCACGGCGGGCTTGCCGGGGGTCAGGCCGGCCACCGCCTTGGCCAGGCTGGTGGGGGTGTCCACGGCGGCGTTGTCGACCGACAGGATGATATCCCCGGCCTGGATGCCCGCCTTCTGCGCCGGCTCGCCCTCGAAGACCTCGTTGACCAGGACCCCCTCCTCGCGCTCCAGGTGAAACTGGGTCGCCAACTCCTCGGTCACGGACTGAATCCCCACCCCCAGCCACCCGCGGCTGACCTTCCCCTTCGCGATGAGCTGCGGCACCACCTCTTGCACCATCTTCGAGGGGATGGCGAAGCCGATGCCTTGCGCGAAATTGATGATCGCGGTGTTGATCCCGATGATTTCGCCGCGGATGTTGAACAGCGGCCCGCCGCTGTTGCCCGGGTTGATCGACGCGTCGGTCTGGATGAACTCCTCGTAGCGGGAGAGGTTGACGTTCTCCCGCTTGAGCGCGCTCACCACGCCGACCGTGAGCGTGCTCTCCAGGCCGAACGGGTTGCCCACCGCGATGACCCACTGTCCCACCTTGACCTGGCTGGAGTCGCCCATCGGCACCGTGGGCAGCGGCGTCTTCGAGGTGATTTTCACCACCGCCAGATCGGTGTCGGGATCGCGGCCGACGACCTTGCCGGTGAACTTCCGCTTGTCCAGCAGACGGACTTCGACCTCGGCGGCGTCGCCGACCACGTGGTTGTTCGTGACGATGTAGCCCTCCTTGTCGATGATCACGCCGGAGCCGCTGCTCGGCGAGTCCGGGCGTTGCCGAAAGCGCTCCCCCCCCGGGCGGGGGGCGGCGGGCGTTCCGCCGGTCGAGATGTTGACCACCGCCGGCTTGACGTGCTCGGCGATGTCCACGAACACGTCTTGAAACTCGGTGAGCGCCTTCAGACCGGGCAGCTCCTTGGCGAGGCCGGGGCTCGGCCCCAGCAGAAGGAGGGAACACACCAGGCTCGCCACGGCGATCGTGACGGCGCGGCGAGGAGCGGGGGCGAGAACAGGGGTGGCCGACATGGTGCGACTCCTTGTGTGAGGGATGGATGTCCGGCGCCGACGCGGCGTCCTACCGTTGGAGCGTCTGCAGCAGCGTCTCATCGAGCCGGTGGTGCTGAAAATATTCGCGTTCCAGTTCTTCCAGGTCGTAGCGATCGACGCCGCTCGACGTCAGGTACGCGTCGCGACGCCCCTCCGCGCCGCCCGGTGAGGCAACGAGCGTCGGCAACACCTCGTAAAAGTAGATGGCTTCCCGGTTCAGGTCCCGAACGATCTTGTGAAAGACGGCCTCCGGAATCGGCGCGGGGATCAGCCCCTTGCGCTGGAGTTCCTGGGAGAGCTGATCCCGGAGGTGCGTCAGCTCCTCGGGCTGGGCCGGTTTGATGAATTGCTTGAGGTAGCGCTTCAATTGGTGATGCGTCTGGCGATAGATCAGCGCCTCGGTGTTGACCTGCCGGACCTGGTTGGTGACCTCCTGCAGCGTGAGACGGTGGTCGTCGACCTCCTTGAGCCCCTGGAAGACGATGAAGATCTTGCGCCGCCCGAAGTCGGTGAGGTAGCGGTCCTTGACGATCGAATCGATGAAGAGCTCCTTGAACAGCTTTGGCGCGAGGTCGTCGAAAATCTTCTTGTTGGCGTGGATCGTCTTGAGGATGGTCTCGGTCGTCTTGTCGTCGTCCATGAACACCATCTGGTTGAGGTAGGTGTACGTGGCGTCGAAGCGGTCGAAGCACGTGACGATGAGGCTGAAGCGCTCCAGAATGCGCGAGTCGCCCGATTGGGAGGCGTACTCGTCGCAGTTCTTCCCGACGTCGAGCAGGAGGGCGTCGAAGGCGAAATCGCGCCGCTCGATGGCCTGACGTTTGGCGCGCAGCAGGGTGGCCAGCTCCTCCTTCAGCACCGTGCCGTCGGTCTCGCCGGTCTGGAGGAAGAGGCTCTCGAGGATGTTGCGCGCGGCGGCGAGATGTTCCGGTTCCTCGAACCGCTCGACGGTCTTGTCCTTGAGAAAGATGCCGTCGAGCGTGTGAAAGACCTCGAGCGGAATGGCGTGGCGGACGCTGAGGGTCCGGAGGCGGTTGAGTTTGGTGAGAATGGCCTGGGCGGCGCTGGGATCCGCGAGCATCTCGGTCAGGAGGTCCTTGTAGTCGTCGATCAACCGCTTGTTGTCCGGGTACTGGTAGACCACGTCGATCTGCATCCGGGTCTGCTGGTAGAGGTCGATCCGGTGCTCGCGGGCGATCTCGTCGAGGCGGTGGAGCGCGCTCTCCTCGTTGTGCATCCGCGAGGTGTAGACCTGCTCGTAGTGCTGATAATACGCCGCGTGACCGCGGTGGGTCAGCTTGAACAGGTACACGACGGCCCGCGGCTCCTTGAGCGCGTCGTACAGGCTGCGGACGATCTGGACGTCCTCCTGCGCGGCGATGTGGGGCGAGTGCTTCACGGTTCGCCCGATCAGACGCAGCAACCATTCCTGCTGCTTGTGCAGCGGCGATTGATCCGGGAGTTGGACGAAGAAATAGTAGTTGCACAGGGCGTTGCCGCTCCGAAAGACCTCTTCGTAGGATTCGCGGCGGTCGGTCTGGTCGGTGAACCGGATGGACTGGCCGGTCGGGTCGAGGATCGCGCCGTTGAGGACCAGGCGGTTGACGACCTCCTTCTTGACCAGATCCTTGAGCGGGAGATTGACGCCGAACATATACCGACAGAAGCTCCCCCCGTTGCCTTTGTAGCTCAGGCCCTCGTGGCCGATCAGGAATTCGTGGCCGGCGGCGAAAAACCGGATGGTGCCCGGCCGCCCGTCGGGAGAGGGCTCGTAGAAGAACTGGTGCCCCACCGCGCGTCCCGCGATGGTCGCGAAATACTCGACCATCGGCGTCACTTGCCCGTGGAGGCGAATGTCTTCGATCATTCCCGCATCGGTGTTGCGCCAGGAGTTGCGTGTCGCCCGGAAATCGCCCGATCATTATAACAAATTTGCACACCGATTCGACAACGACGTCGCGGGTCCCATCAGACACGAGATGCGCCCGCCCCGCCCGCGAGCCGCGCACTGCGGCTTGACAGCTTTTCGTGGCGTCTGATACGGTGAGAGACCGTCCGTTTCGGACGGAGTGGGCGGCTGACGAGAAAGAAATGGAGACAGACGGTCGATGACGTCGACGCGAGACCGGGACGGCTCGTGTGAGCCTGCACGGCAAGACAGCATGGTCGATCGTGAACGATGATCGGGTAGCGCCTCTCCCGGACCGGTCGGCTCCGCCGATCGTGCGGTTTGACGGCGTCACCAGCGGCTACGACGACAAAATCGTGTTCGAGGGCCTCGACCTCTCGATCCCGTCGGGGCTCTACACCGGCATCGTCGGTCCCAGCGGATCCGGGAAGACGACGCTGCTCAAGGTCATCCTGGGCGTCGTGGGCGCGACGGCCGGCTCGGTGGCGGTGGGCGGGCAGCTCGTGAAGGGCCGCACGGTCCGCGGGGTGGGGTACGTGCCGCAGGTCGAGACCGTCAACTGGAATTTTCCGGTGACGGTCGAACAGGTCGTCCTGATGGGGCGGCACCGGGAGGCGGGCTGGTTGCCGTGGCCCAGCCGCGAGGACCGGCGGATCGCGCTCGATCTCCTCGATCACCTGGGCATCCGGCAGTACGCCGATCGCCAGATCCGGGCGCTCTCGGGCGGCGAACAGCAGCGCGTGTTCCTCGCCCGCGCGCTGATCAGTCGGCCGCGTCTGCTTATCCTGGATGAACCCACGTCGGGGGTCGATCTCAAGACCCAGCATCACATCCTCCACCTGCTCTCCCAACTGAACCGGGAAGGGATCACGATCATCCTGACCACCCACGACCTCAACAGCGTGGCGCGTCACCTTCCCTGGGTGATCTGCTTCAATCGGCACATCGTGGCGCAGGGCGATCCCCAGGAGGTGTTCACCTCGGCGATCCTGAGCCGCACGTATAATTCCGAAATGGTGGTGGTCCGACAGGACGGGCTGTTGCTGATTGCCGACAGCCCGGACGTGGGGCCCGGCTACGCTCCGCGCGCCGCGCGGCAGGAGGCGGATGATCGAGACCCTGTTTGAACCGTTCCAGTACGAGTTCTTCCGCCACGGGTTGCTGGCGGCGGCGATGACCGGCGCCATCTGCGGCCTGATCGGCGTGTACATCGTCCTGCGCAACATGAGTTACATCGGCCACGGGCTCTCGCACTCGGTCTTCGGCGGCGCGGTGGTCAGCTACGTGATGAACTGGAACTTCTACGTCGGGGCGGGTCTGTGGGGGTTCCTCTCCGCGCTGCTCATCAACTCCATCTCGAAGCGCAAGAAGATCGGCGCCGACGCGGTGATCGGTATCGTGACCACGGCGAGCTTCGCGGTGGGGGTGGTGCTCATCAGCCGCGTGCGCAAGTTCACCCGAAATTTCGAAGCGGCCCTGTTCGGCAACATCCTGGGAGTGACGACGGACGACTTGATCGTCATCGCCGGCGTGCTCCTCGTTTCCGGGCTCGTCATCTTTGTGCTCTACAAGCAGATCCTTTTCACGACGTTCGACCCCGAGGTGGCCAAGGTGTACGGCGTGCCGGTCGAATGGGTCGACACGGCGTTTGCCCTGGTGTTGGCGGCGACGGTGGTCGTGTCGATGCAGGTGCTCGGCGTCATGTTGATGGTCGCGGCGATCGTCATTCCCGCGGCGACGGCCCGGATGTTGACCAACAGTTTCCACCGGCTGGTCTTCGGGGCGATCGGGATCGGTGTCTTCTGCGGGGTGGGTGGGATGTATTGGAGTTTCCATGCGAACGCCTCGTCCGGGGCGACGATCGTCCTGTTCGCGTCGGCCGTGTTCATGTTGGCGCTCGGGTACGACTCCCTGCGCCGCTGGTGGGTGCGCCCGCCCGTGTCCGAGGCGGCGGGCGAGCCGCAGAGCCACGAACATTCCCACCAGCACGGCGACATTCTCCATCAGCACGAGCACCCCTCGGTCCTCGACACGGAACACAGCCATCATCCGGCGGCCGACGCGGCCGACCGCGGCGCCCCCGGCGCGCCGGCGGTCGTGGGCGCGAGGCGCCTCCACGTGGTGATCGACGGCATGACCTGCTCGTACTGCGCGCGCGCGGCGGAACGGGCGATCGGCCGGCTGGACGGCGTCACGGCGGTCCGGGTCGATCTGGCGTCGCGATCGGCCGACGTGGACCTCGAAGGGCCCGCCGCGACGCCCGAGCGGATCCGTCGCGCGATCCACCTCGCGGGTTTCCGCGCGGTCGAGTCGGCCGGCGACGGCCGCTGAACGTGCATTGCGAGTACATTCCCCGCAGCGTGCTGCAGGGAGCTTCAACGTCTGCTTTGCATTCGGAAAAACCGCGTCGTATAATCTCTTCATCGTACTGAGCGCACTCGAAAGGATGCCTGATGGATGATCGGAAGCCAGGGAACGGCGTCCGCGGGATATTTCTCGCGTTGATGTTGATCGGCGCCGGCATGGTGCTCGGGTTCACTCTCGCCTCGGATCTCGGCTGGTTGCCGTCCAGTCGGGCCCAGAACGAATCCAAACCCGCCGAACGGCCGGCCCTGCTGGGCGCGGCGCCGAACTTCGTCGAGGTCTCGAAGGCGGTCAAGCCGGCGGTGGTCAACATCTCGACCACGCGCCTGATCAAGGGCGAGGAGGGCGGCGCGCCGACGAACCCGTTTTTTGAGGACCCGTTCTTCCGCCGGTTCTTCGGGGACGAGTTCTACCGTCAATTCGAAGCGCCCCGACAGCGCAAGGAGCAGAGCCTCGGCTCGGGTGTGATCATCGACGGCGGGTACATCGTGACGAACAACCACGTGATCGCCAAGGCCGACGAGATCAAGGTCGTTCTGTCCGACAAGCGGGAGTTCAAGGGCAAACTGGTGGGCACCGACCCCAAGTCGGATCTGGCGGTGATCAAAATCCCGGCGTCCAATCTGCCCACGATTCCGTGGGGCGATTCCACGCGGCTGGAGGTCGGCGAATACGTCCTCGCGGTGGGGAATCCCTTTGGGTTGAATCAGACCATCACGATGGGCATCGTCAGCGCCGTGGGGCGGGCGAACGTGGGGATCGCCGATTACGAGGATTTCATCCAGACCGACGCCGCGATCAACCCCGGGAACTCGGGCGGGGCGCTGGTCAACGTCAAAGGGGAGCTCATCGGCATCAATACCGCGATCTTCACGCGCAGCGGCGGCTATATGGGCATCGGGTTCGCCGTCCCGAGCAAGATGGCCAAGACCGTGATCGACAGCCTGATCAGCAAGGGGAGGGTGGTGCGCGGCTGGCTGGGCGTGACGATTCAGGAGGTCAGTCCCGAACTCGCCAAGCAGTTCGGACTGAAGGCGGCCCGGGGCGCCCTGGTGAGCGACATCTTGGAGGGGAGCCCGGCGGAGAAGGCGGGGGTCAAGCGCGGCGACGTGATCATCGAGATCGACCGGAAGCCCATGGAGAACGCCGTCCACTTGCGGAACGTCGTGGCGGGGTTGGAGGTCGGCGCGAAGGTCCAGCTCAAGGCGATCCGCGACAAGAAGGAACAGCTGTTCGACGTGACGATCGGTGAACAGCCGAAGGACCTCGCGAAGGGTGGGGAGCCCGACGAGGAGGGCGCGCAGGCCGGCGGGGGACTGGCCGGTCTGACCGTGCACGACATCAGCCCGGAGTTCGCGCAGCGGTTCGGTCTGCCGAGCGAGGAAGAGGGCGTGGTGGTCACGCGGGTGGAGCCGGGAAGCGCCGCCGAGGATGCCGGCGTGCAGCGGGGCGATCTGATCCTTGAAATCAATCGCCGGGCGGTGCCCGACGTGAAGGAGTTTCAGCGCATCGCCCGGGGGCTCGGCAAGGACGAGTCGATCCTGCTGCTGATCAACCGTCAGGGGCAGACGCTGTTCATCACCATCACGCCGTAGAGGGATGGAGGTCGGTCGACGCATGTGGGGCGCGCGGATCATTCTGCTGGTTGTGGCGCTGTCGCTGGGCGTGACGTTCGCGCCCGACGCGGGGGCGTCGGAGTCAGCCCGCCTGGTCGTCGGCCTGCTGATCGGCCTGGGGCTTGCCGCGGTGCCGCTCGCCCTGGACGTGCTCGCCGACGCGTGGCCGTGGCGGCGCGTGGCGGGCGGCGTGCTGGGGTTCGCGGCGGGGCTGGGCGCGGCCGGGGTCGTCGTCTGGGCCAGCGACGTGGTGACGATCGGCGAGACCGCGTCGCGATTCTGGCCGGCGGGCGTGCTGATCGCGCTGGGATACCTGGGGTGGCGGTTCGGCTCGGCGGCCGGCGACGCGTGGGGCGAGGCGGAGCCGCGCGCGGGAACCGCGGCGGCCGCGGCGGGGGGGACGTCGGGGCGCAAGCTGCTCGACACCAGCGTCATCATCGACGGCCGGATCGCGGACTTGTGCGAGACGGGGTTTCTCGAGGGCGTGTTTGTGATCCCGCAATTCATTCTGCACGAACTCCAGCACATCGCCGATTCGTCGGATTCGCTCAAACGCGCGCGGGGGCGCCGGGGGCTCGACATCCTGCACCGGATTCAGAACATGCCGGACCTCACCGTGCACATCGTGGAGGAGGACTTTCCGCAGATCAAGGACGTCGACGCGAAGCTGGTCGCCCTGGCCAAGAGGCAGGGGGCCAAGATCGTGACCAACGACCTGAATCTCAACAAGGTGGCCGAGCTGCAGGGCGTGCGGGTGCTCAACATCAACGAGCTGAGCAACGCGTTGCGGCCGGTGGTCCTGCCCGGCGAGTCGATGCGCGTCTTCGTGTTGCGGGAGGGGAAGGAAGCCGGCCAGGGCGTGGCGTATCTGGATGACGGCACGATGATCGTGGTCGACGAGGGCAAGAAGTTCATCGGGCGCACCGTGGACGCGGTGGTCACCAGCGTCTTGCAGACGACGGCGGGCCGGATGATCTTCACCCGGCTGCGCGAAGAGCCCGATCGGGCCGAGGCGGCGGGCGGCCGTGGCTGACCGTCGGTCCTCCGCCCGGTGAGCGTCACCGCGCTCATCCCCGCAGCCGGCCGCGGGACGCGGATCGGCGGGGCCCGACCCAAGCAGTTTCTCCCGCTGGCCGGCGTGCCGATGCTGGCCAGAACCCTCGCCGTGTTTCAATCCAGCGATGACATCGACGCGATCGTGGTCGTCGTGCCCGCCGGGGAGGAAACCTCGTGCCGGGATGAGATCGTGGCGCGGTACGGGGTGTCCAAGGCGACCCGGATCGTGGCCGGCGGCGCGTCGCGTCAGGCGTCGGTGGCCGCCGGGCTGCGCGCCCTGGGGGCCGACGCGTCGATCGTCGTCATCCACGATGCCGCCCGTCCTTTCGTCACCGCCGGGCTGATCCGCCGGGTCCTGGCCGCGGCCGAGTCGTCGGGCGCGGCGATCGCGGCGCTCCCCGTGGTCGACACGCTCAAGCGGCGTTCGCCCGACGGGCGCGGTCTCGCGACGGTCGAGCGCGAGGGGCTCTGGGCGGCGCAGACGCCCCAGGCCTTTCGACGCGACCTGATCGTCGAGGCGTGCGCGCGGGCCGCCGCCGACGGGTTTCTCGGCACCGACGACGCGAGCCTCGTCGAGCGACTCGGGCATCCCGTCACCTTGGTCGAGGGCGACCCCTCGAATCTGAAGATCACGAGGGCCGGGGATCTCCGCGTCGCGGAGGACGTCGTCGCCGTCGGCGAGCCGGGGCGGTGACGGTGTCCGCGCGATGATGCGGGTCGGCATCGGATACGACGTCCATCCCCTCGTGGCCGGGCGACCGCTGATCATCGGCGGGATCTCGATTCCGTTCGATCGCGGTCTGGACGGCCATTCGGACGCCGACGTCCTGCTGCACGCGATCGGCGACGCGGTCCTGGGGGCGGCGGCGCAGGGCGATCTGGGGCGGCATTTTCCCGACACCGATCCCCGCTACCGGGACGCGTCGAGCGTCCGGCTGCTGGAGGCCGTCGCGAACCTCGTGGAGGAGTCGGGCTGGCGCGTGGTCAACGTCGACGCCGTGGTGATCGCCGAGGCGCCGAGGTTGGCCCCGTTCGTGCCGGGGATGCGCGCCGCGATCGGCAAGGCGCTTCGGCTGCCGGAGTCGGGGGTGAGCGTCAAGGCCACGACGCACGAGCGACTGGGCAGTCTGGGGCGCGGCGAGGGGATTGCCGCCCAGGCGGTGTGCCTCCTTGAGCGGGTGGACGCCCCGTGATGTGGAGCGTGGTGAAGCGCGATCTGGCGGCGGTCTTCGAGCGGGACCCCGCCGCGACCGGCCTGATCGAGGTCCTGCTGACCTATTCTGGATTTCACGCGATTCTGTTGCACCGCGTGTCGCATGGGCTCTGGCGCCTCGGCCTTCGGTTGATTCCGCGGTGGCTGTCGCAGATCGGGCGGTTTCTGACGGGCGTGGAGATCCATCCCGCCGCGCGGATCGGCCCCGGCTTTTTCATCGACCACGGCATGGGGGTGGTGATCGGCGAAACGAGCGAGATCGGGGAGAACGTGATCGTCTTCCAAGGGGTGACGCTGGGGGGAACCGGCAAGGAGCGCGGCAAACGCCACCCGACGCTGGGCAACCACGTCGTGGTGGGGGCCGGCGCCAAGGTGTTGGGGCCGATCGTGATCGGCGACCACGTCAAAATCGGCGCCAATTCGGTGGTCCTGCGGCCCGTGCCCGCGCATTCCACGGTGGTCGGCGTGCCGGGAAGGGTCATCAAAAGCGAGGTCGACGCCCCGGAGACCACCCTGAACCACACCCAGTTGCCCGATCCGGTCAATGAACGACTGGAGGCCCTGGAGCAGGAGGTTCGAGAGCTTAAAAAACGTCTTTTGCAGTGAAGTCATTGTTTTTCCTTCTTATTTTTTCTCTTGCAGACCCCCCTCGTCGGTTGCTACAATAGTAACCTCCTGTCCAACGTACAGCTGTAGCGCTCACTCTTCACCGCGAGCCGAAGCCGAGCGGACCAGGGAGGCCCGCGCGCTGGGGGTTGCCGTCACGCGTTGCGGCGTTCCCTCGATGTACGCGACAGGAGAGAGACGTTAACGGGAGACAACCATGTTGGTGTCATCGACAAAGGATATCGGGACGGTGGCCGAGGCGGCCCCAGTGAAGGACGACGTTGAGCTGGATGAGATGTCCCAGGACCTCGTGAGGGTTTCGGTGGGCGCCCCCACGCCGGCGGACGCCGAGCCCGAGGAAAAGGAACCGGAAGCCGAGACTCAGGAGCAGGAGACCACCGAAGACCTCATCTGGGTGTACTTCCGGACGATGGGGAAGAAGGAGCTCCTGACGAAGGAGGCCGAGACGCTCACGTTTAAGCGGCTCGAGCGGGGACTCCAACTCCTGGCCGAGGTGATCCACGAGATCCGTCCGAAGGACGGGGAGGCGCTCGAGCAGCTCAAGCGGTTCTTCACGCCGGAGGACGACGCGCGGCTCGTGACGGTCGCGGAGTCGATTTCCGCCGCGGTCCCGTCGGCCCAGAAGCCGCTGGTCGCGCTGATCCGGACCCTGGTCGGCCTGACGGCCGGGAAAGACGCCAAGGACGCGCCGGTCCGCGAGCGGTGGGAACGGCGGTGCCGGACGGCCGGGGTGGACGTCAAAACTCTGCGCCGGTGGGACGCGCAGGTCGTCCGCGGCGAGGCCATCATCACCCAGGCGACGAAGGAGCTCGTCGAGGCCAACCTCAAGCTGGTCATCAGTATCGCCAAGCGGTATATGGGCCGGGGCCTGGCGCTCCTGGACTTGATCCAGGAGGGCAACATGGGTCTCATGCGGGCGATCACGCGGTTCAAGTACGAGAAGGGGTTCAAATTCAGCACGTACGCCACGTGGTGGATCCGGCAGGGTATCACCCGCGCCCTGGCCGATCAGTCGCGGACGATCCGCATCCCGGTCCACCTGACCGAGGCGTTCCACAAGATTCTCACGGCGCTGCAGGCGCTCAAGCAGGAATTGTCGCGCGCGCCCACCTCGAAGGAAATCGCGAAGCGCACGGGCATTCCCGCGAAGAAGGTCGAGGAGATTCTCCGGGTCGTCCAGGAGCCGCTCGGGTTGCAGGACCCGGTCGGCGGGGAAGAGCTTCAGTTGCAGGATCTGATCCGCGACGAAGTCTCGCCGTCGCCCTACGATCGCGTGCTGACCACCGAGGTCTCGCAGCGGCTGGCCGACATCCTCGACACCCTGACGCCGAAGGAAGCGTTGGTCATCAAGATGCGCTTCGGCCTGGGCGGGGCCAAGGAATCGACGCTGGAAGAGATCGGGACCGTGATGGGCATCACCCGCGAGCGCGTGCGGCAGATCGAAAGTCAGGCGCTGAAGAAGCTCCGCTACCCGGAGCGGCTCAAGAAGCTTCAGACTCTTAGGGGATAATCCCCTGGGCGACTATCGGGAGGGGCGCGGCCTGCCGCGCCCCTCTTCGCGTTTAGGAGCCTGTCCATGAATGGCCATCTGCGGCGTTGTCGCTGCGGAATCCCTCCTCACGTACGACCCAGTACGCTCCGGGGGGATTCCTTGCTCCGCCTTGCATCTGACCATTCCTGAACAGGCTCCACCACCCATACTCGGACGGGTTTCTAGCCGGTTCCGACGGCCCAGGACGCGAGTTTGAGACCGAGGTACGCGAGGAGATAGGCGATGAATCCCGCGATGGCGAAGAACGCGGCCTTCCGCCCGTGCCAGCCGTAGGCGCGGTGGCCATACAGGAGCACGGCGTAGATTGCCCACGCCGCGAGCGACCACAGCTCTTTCGGAGTGAACGCCCAGAAGACGCCGCGTTCGATTCTCGAGTACACGGCGCCGCTCAAGATTCCGAGCGTCAGCAGCGGAAAGCCCAGCACGATCGTGCGGTACAGCACCGTGTCGAGTTCCCCCACCGCGCCCAGGCGGAAAAACAGCGGGGTGAAGCGCTTTTGCTTGAGGTGCTTCTCCTGGACGAGGTACATCACGCCGAGGGTGGCCGCGAGCGCGAACGCGGCGTGGCCCAGGAAGACGAGCGCGATGTGCAGATTGAGCCAGAGGTTCCACTGCTCCCTGGCCACCTCCCCCCCGCCGGGGTGGAAGATCGACGCGGCGGCGGCCGAGAAAAAGATGACCGGGACCACGAACGCGCCCAGGCTGCTGATGCCGTACGCCCACTCGATCAGGATGAACAGCAGGGCCAGCGCCCACGCGAGGAGCGCGAACCCTTCCCGGAGGCCGATCGCGGGAAATCCGCCTTTCAGCGCCAGGTCGAGCAGGAAGATGAGGCTGTTGAAGCCGAACGCGGCGATGACGAGCGACCGCGCCCATACGAGCGTGCGGCCGCGGCGATTCAAGTCGACGAGGTACAGAAAGGCGCTGGCGAAGTACAGGATGAGCGTGCCGGCGTGGAGGACGGCGATTGCGGCCAGAGGCATGCGGCGGATCATGCCAGAATGACGGCGAAATTTCAAACGCCGCCGGCGGAATGAATGCGGGCCGTAACGGGTCAGTGCTCCAGTGCCGGCGATCCGCGGAACTTTTTGCTTGCGCAACGTCGTCGCTTTTGCGTATCATGGAGCCACTTTTTTCCGCCACGATGTGTTCGTTCCAAGGAGGCAAGGCATGAGTCGTGTCAATTTCCTCTTCACGTCGGAGTCGGTGACCGAGGGTCATCCCGACAAGATTGCAGACCAAATTTCCGATGCCATTCTGGATGCCATCATCGCCGAGGACCCGATGTGCCGGGTGGCGTGCGAGACGCTGGTGACGACCGGCCTGGCCTTCGTGGCGGGCGAGATCACGACCGACGTGTACGTCGAGATCCCGGACATCGTCCGTGAGACGATCAGGGACATCGGCTATACCCGGGCGAAGTACGGGTTCGATTACGAAACCTGTTCGGTGATCACGTCCATCCACTCGCAGTCGCCGGACATCGCCATGGGAGTGGACACGGGAGGGGCGGGGGATCAGGGGCTGATGTTCGGCTACGCGACCAACGAGACGCCCGAGCTCATGCCGATGCCCATCCTTCTTGCCCACAAGCTGACGCGCCGGCTCACCGAGATGCGCCGCAAGGAAATCCTGCCCTATCTCCGGCCAGACGGGAAGTCCCAGGTCACGATCGAGTACAAGGACGGCAAGCCGTCGTGCGTCGAGACCGTGGTGATCTCGACCCAGCACAGCCCGGACGTGGCGCTGAAGGAAATCCGCGAGGATATCATCGAGAAGGTCATCAAGCCCATCATTCCCAAGGCGCTGCTCGACGAGGAGCGGATCACGTATCACGTCAACCCCACGGGCCGATTCGTCGTCGGGGGGCCCCAGGGCGACACAGGCGTTACGGGGCGCAAGATCATCGTGGACACCTACGGCGGCGTCGGAAGCCACGGCGGCGGCGCGTTTTCCGGGAAGGATCCGAGCAAGGTGGACCGCTCGGCCTCGTACATGGCGCGCTACATCGCGAAGAATCTGGTCGCAGCGGGCCTGTGCGACAAGTGCGAGGTGCAGCTCGCCTACGCGATCGGCGTGCCGGATCCGGTGTCGATTCTGGTGGACACCTTCAAGACGGGCAAGATTCCGCAGGAGAAGATGATCAAGCTGGTCCGGGCGCATTTCCCGATGACGCCGAAGGGCATGATCGATCACTTGAAGCTGCGGCGTCCCATCTATAAGAAGACGGCGGCATACGGCCACTTCGGCCGCCAGGAACCCGAGTTCACCTGGGAACGCACCGACCTGGCCGAGACGATCAAAAAAGAAGCCGGATTGTAAGGACACGACGGACTACGAGGAGCCACATGGATTACGACATCAAAGACATCGAATTGGCCGACAAGGGTCGGTTGCGCATCGAATGGGCGGAGCAGAACATGCCGGTCTTGCGGTTGATCCGCAAGCGGTTCAAGAAGGAGCGCCCGCTCGCCGGCGTGCGCGTGGCCGCGTGCCTGCACGTCACCACGGAGACGGCGACCCTGATGGAGACGCTCAAGGCCGGCGGCGCCGACATCGCGCTCTGCGCGTCGAACCCGCTCTCCACCCAGGACGACGTCGCGGCCTCGCTGGTCAAGCACGCGGGCATCCCGGTCTTTGCGATCAAGGGCGAGGACAACAAGACGTATTACAAACACCTGCAGGCCGCGCTGGCGCACCGTCCGGCGGTGACGATGGACGACGGCGCCGATCTCGTGTCCCAGCTCCACGGCGACTGGAGCCACATGGCGAAGGACGTGGTGGGCGGCACCGAGGAGACGACGACCGGCGTGATCCGGCTGCGCAGCATGGCGAAGGAAGGCGTGCTCAAGTTTCCCGTCATCTCGGTCAACGACGCCAAAACCAAGCACTTCTTCGATAACCGCTACGGCACGGGCCAGAGCACGATCGACGGCATCCTGCGCGCCACCAATCGGCTCTTGGCCGGTTCGGTCTTCGTGGTCGCGGGCTATGGCTGGTGCGGGCGCGGCCTGGCGATGCGCGCGCACGGCCTGGGCGCGAACGTCGTCGTCACCGAAATCGACCCGCTCAAGGCGATCGAGGCCGTGATGGACGGCTACCGCGTCATGCCGATGGCCGACGCCGCCGCGATCGGCGACTTCTTCTGCACGGTGACCGGCGACGTCAAGGTCATCCGCAAAGAGCACTTCGAGGCGATGAAGGACGGCGCGATCATCGCCAACTCCGGGCACTTCAACGTCGAGATCGACATCCCGGCGTTGGAGCGGCTGTCCAAGCGCAAGCGCACCATCCGCGATTTCGTCGAGGAATACAGCTTATCGGACGGCCGCCGGATCAACCTGCTGGGCGAGGGCCGCCTGATCAACCTCGCGTCCGCCGAGGGCCACCCCGCCAGCGTGATGGACATGAGCTTCGCCAACCAGGCCCTCTCCGCCGAGTACGTCGTCAAGCAGGGGAAGAAACTCAAGAAGGACGTCTACCCGGTGCCGGCCGAGATCGATTCCGAGATCGCGCGCCTGAAGCTTGATGGCATGGGGATCACGATCGACAAGCTGACCAAGGAACAGGAGAAGTACCTGGCGTCGTGGGAGATGGGGACGTAAGCACCACACGCTGATCTGCAATCTCGCGGGGCGACCGGCCGGTCGCCCCGTTTTTTTTACGTGCGTCACGAGCGAATTGAAGGCGGATCCGACTCCTCCGGAACCGGCAGGCCTTCTCGTGCCATGATCTTCAGCGCGTTCGTCGTGGGGCAGGGGCCGGGGCGCAGGCGGTAGTCGAAGGCCAGGCCGCCCTCGTCCACCGTTTCGCGGAAGTGGTGGGTCGTGATCCGGTCGCTCTCTCCTTCCAGTTTGACCAGCTCCAAATCATGCGTGCTCACCAGGCCCAGGCCGTGGCTCTCGCCGAGGGCGCGGACGTAGTGGCGGCTGCCGATCAGGCGCTCGCGGTTGTTCGTGCCGCGGAAGATCTCGTCGATCAGGAAGAAGACCGGCGGTCGCTCGACCTCGCGTGCCGCGTCGAGCAGGCGCTTTAAACGTTTGACCTCGGCGTAAAAGTACGAAATGCCGCCGTCCAGCGAGTCCTCTACCCGGATGCAGCAGTACAACCGCATCCACGGCGACCTCCAGCCCTTCGCGCACACAGAGCCGCCGGCTTCGGCGAGGCACAGGTTGACGCCGAGCGTTCGGAGAAACGTGCTCTTGCCCGACATGTTCGACCCCGTGATGATCGCCGTGGCGCCGAGGCCGGCCAGGGTGAAGTCGTTGGTCACCCGGCTGGCGGCCGGCAGCAGCGGATGGCCGAGGGCGTTCACGTCGACGCGGACCTCGCCCGAACCGGATTGGATCTCGATACGGGGATAGACCCAATCCGGATGCGTGTCGGCGCAGTGCGCGAGCGCCGCGGCGGCCTCGACGCGCGCGAGGCGGTCGATCCACACCGGCAAGCGATCCGCGATCTCGCGGTGAAGGAGCCGGAAGCGTTCGGCGAACCAGAGATCCCACGGGACGATCAGATTGACCGCGAAGTGGGCCAGGGGGTGGGCGCGGACGTTCAGCGCGGCGACGAGACGCGCGAGACGCCGGGTTGCCGTCGAGGGCTTGGAGGACGTCGCCATGAACGGTGCGAGGACGGCCGCCAACTCGGGGGTCGAGTGGTGGACGCGTCGTTCTACGACCGCGAACACCCCGGCGAGCGGGGCAAGGTCGGTCTCCAGGTCGACGGCCTGATCAAAGGCCGACGCCAGCCGCGGCCCCGCCCACCAGAAGATGCCGACGTAGACGATGAGCGACAGAATCCAGTAGCCGGGCA
>Ga0154928_124_pt1 | contig 33204 bp, 27 predicted proteins | sample RifCSPhighO2_01_FD_105896 | JGI IMG/M metagenome (GOLD analysis project Ga0154928, IMG submission 105896) | Nitrospirae bacterium RIFCSPHIGHO2_01_FULL_66_17 | reverse complement strand
GACGCGCTCGGGCGGGTGATCGTCGAAGACGTCGTCGCCCCGCGCGATCTGCCTCCGTGGGACAACTCCTCGGTCGACGGGTACGCGGTGGTGGCCGCCGATCTCGGCGGCGCGACGCCGGAGCGGCCGGTCAGGTTGGCGGTCATCGAGGAGATTCCCGCGGGCCGGATGCCTGAACACAAGGTCGCGCCCGGCTCGGCGGCCCGGATCATGACCGGCGCGCCGATGCCGGCCGGCGCCGACGCGGTGGTGATGGTGGAGGACACGGCGCTGGAGGGCGACCGGGTGCTCGTGCGGGTCGCGGTCGAGCGCGGGGAGTCGGTGCGCGCGCGCGGCCAGGACGTGCGCGCGGGGACGGTCGTGATCCCCGCGGGGCGTCGGGCGCGTCCCGCCGAGGTGGGGATGCTCGCGTCGCTCGGGCGCGCGGCCGTCTCTGTCGGGCGGAGACCCCGGATCGGGATTCTGGCCACCGGCGACGAGCTGGCCGATCTTGGGGACGCCGAGCGACCCGACCGGATCTTCAACGCCAACAGTTACGCGGTCGCCGCGCAGGCGGCGGAGGCGGGCGGGGTCGCCGTGTTGCTGGGGATCGCGCGCGACCGGCCGGACGATCTTCGGGAGCGTCTGCGATCGCTGGACGGCCTGGACCTCCTCGTCGTCTGCGGCGGTGTGTCGGTGGGCAAGTTCGATTTCGTCAGAGACGTGTTGACCGAGTTGGGGATGGTCATGGAGTTCTGGCGCGTCGCCATGAAGCCCGGCAGCCCAATGGCGTTCGGCTCGGTCCGCGGCAAACCGGTGTTTGGTCTGCCCGGCAATCCCGTGTCGTCCATGGTCACGTTCGAGGTGTTCGTCCGCCCGGCGCTCCTTCGCATGGCCGGGGGCGCCGATCTCGGGCGGCCGATCGTCGCGGCCGAGTTGGACGCGCCGATCGACAAGGCCCGGGGGAAAACCCACTTCGTCCGCGGCCGGCTGCTGCGCGAGGGGAGCCGGGTCCGCGTGACGCCGACCGGCTCGCAGGACTCCGGTGTGCTGACGTCGATGGTCAAGGCGACCGGGCTCATCGTGCTGCCCCGCGACGCGGAGCGCGCCGAGCGGGGACAGGTGGTGGACGTGCGTCTTCTCCAGGGCGACGCCATTTCGTGAACAACAAGGGGGAACCGCATGGCCTGTGAAGCCTTTGTCCTCGTCAACGTGACTGGGGACCATACTAAGAGTGTTTATAAAACGATCACCCGCATGGAAGGGGTCAAGGCTGCGTTCATGGTGACCGGCGTGTACGACCTGATCGTGCACATCACGGCCAAGGACATGAACCACCTGGGTGACATGATCCTCTCGAACATCCGCGCGGTCGACGGCGTCACGCAGACGATGACGTGTTTGGTGCTGTCCCCGCCCTCGGCGCCCGGTTGACCGCCGGCATGACTCGCGCGCGCTGGCTGCGGCTATCGACGCTGGCCGCGACGGTGTGTGCCGCGGTGGCCTGTGCCGGACGAGGCCCCGCGCCCGAACGCGCCGGGGGCTTCGAAGAGGTTGCGGCGGCGGTCGGCGTCCGGGTGACGCACACGAGCGGCGCGACGGGCCGCAAGTGGTATCCGGAGACGTTCGGGTCCGGCGTGTGCGTGACCGATCTCGACGGCGACGACCGCCCCGATCTGATCGTCGTCACCGGACGATCCTGGGACGGCGAGTCGACCGGCGCGGGCGTGGCGGTGTTTCGGAATCGCGGCGACGGGACGTTCGCGGACGTGACCGCGGTCTCCGGCATCCGGTATCCATTCTATGGGATGGGGTGCGCGGCGGCCGATTACGACAACGACGGCCGCGAGGACCTGCTCGTGACGGGGCACGGGGGAACCGGATTGTTTCACAACCTCGGCGGCGGGCGGTTCGCGGAAGTCACCGCCCGGGCGGGCGTCGCCGACGCGGGGTGGAGTACCTGCGCGGTGTGGTTCGACGCCGATGCCGACGGGTTTCTCGATCTGTTCCTCTGCCGGTACGTCCAGTGGTCCGCCGAGACCGATCTCACCTGCCGGCTCGACCCGCAGACGAAGGTGTTCTGCGGGCCCGACCCGTATCCCCCGTCGGCGTCCCGGTTCTTCCACAACCTCGGCGACGGGACGTTCATCGATGTCACCGAATCTGCGGGCCTCGCGAAGCCGGGCAAGGCGCTGGGCGCGGCGCTGCTCGACGCCGACGGCGACGGGCGCGTGGACCTCTTCGTCGCGAACGACCAGGTGCCCAATTCGCTCTTTCGGAATCGCGGCGACGGGACGTTCGCCGATGACAGCGCGGCGTTGGTCCTGACGCCGGGGCGATTCGGGATGGCGCGCGCCGGGATGGGCGTGGACGTCGACGACGAGGCTGGAGGCGGCATCGTGATCGGTCATTTCAGCGGCGAGGGGCTCGGCTTCTTCCGGCGCGACGCCGACGGCCGATGGCGGGACCGCGCGCGGGCCGCCGGCCTCTTCGACGCGAGTCTGCCGGTTCTGACCTTCGGAGTGCTCTTCGCCGACGTGGACCTCGACGGCCGGCTCGACCTCGTTGTCGCCAACGGCCACGTGGACGCCGATCTGGCTCGGTCCCTGGACGGCGACGTCGGCGCCGAGGAGCGACCCCTGCTCTTCCGCAGCCGGGGCGACGACACCTACGTCGACGTCGGCGCCCCGATGGGCTTGACGACTCGGTTCGTCGGTCGCGGTGTTGCGGTGGCGGACCTCGACCTGGACGGTGATCCCGACCTGGTGTTTACCGAGAACAACGGTCCTGCCCGCATCTATCGCAACCATGCGTCGGGGGCGCACTGGCTTGGCATCCGATTGATCGGCACGACGAGCAACCGCGACGGCATCGGCGCGATCGTCACGGTGACGGCGGGCGGGCGGACCCGGACCCGGATGGTGAGAACCGGATCGAGTTACCTCTCACAGAGCGAGCGGGCGTTGCTGTTCATCCTGGGCCAAGTCACGCAGGTGGACGAAGTCATCGTCCGCTGGCCCAGCGGCGTCATCGATCGGGTGACGTCCCCGCAGGCCGATCAACGAATGACGCTCACTGAAGGTTCTCAGCCGTGAAGCGGCGGAACGAGCGGGTAGCGGGGATCGAGGGCGGTGGCCGCGCGTCGGGTTAGCCGAAGGGTCGGCGGTAAGAAGCGACCAAGTCTTTCAGGAATTCTCGCCGCACTGTGTGCCGTCGGTCTCGCCATTGTGGTGGCGCGTGCTGGGGCGGTGTATGTGCCGGGCTCGGCATCTCATCTCCGATCGGTGTGGGACTTCTCGATCGACTCGACGCCGTCATGGATCTCGCCCAACGCGCTCGTGACGCGCGCTCCGGATGGTCTAGTGCTGACGCCTCGGGGCGAGCCTGCCGGGGTGTCGAGCGGTCCGGTCGCCCTGGATACGGGTGCCCAGGGCCGGCTCCGTCTGCGTCTCGCGGCGGGAGAACCCTCGGAGGGGCGGGTTGGGCTGCTTGTGCGGACGCCGTCAGGAAGTCAGACGGTGCGGCGCACATTTCAGGTGCGTGGAGGAGTGCGTGAGGAAATCATAGTGCCGGTGGGGTTGGATGGGCCTGCGCGGGCATCGATCCAAGAGGTGATGCTCGTGCCCTCGGTGACCCTTCAACCCGTTACCATCTCTTCAATTAGGTTTGAGTCGGACGCGGGATACGTATGGCCTTTGCTCAAAGAGGTCGTGTCGGCTTTACCGGGAGACTCTGCGGCCCGCGACTCGTTTACTATGAACACTCTTGCCCCACCCCTCTTCGGCGACCGGTCTGTATGGGCCATATTGATCCCGATAATACTTCTGGCGGCGACGACTGGGACGTTGCTCCGAGAAAGCGATACACGGCTCGGGGGGGCGACCCGTCGCTGGGCGTGGGGGCTCGTCGTCGCGGTGTGGATCTTCGGATTCGGTGTCGGGGTCTATCACCAGGTGGGAGCCTTGCGTGTGGATGTCTCGCGATTTGGGGGTGTGAGCCGTGCGGAGGCGTATGCCGCCATCGATCACGTCCCGCTCTGGGACGATATGCAGCACGTCGCTAGACTTATTTCCCCTCGGAGAGACGTTGAGGTGTTCATCGACTACGATCGTCCTGATGTGCAGCTGATGTGGAAGGAGCGAGCGAGATATTATCTCTATCCGATCATCGTCCGCGATGCCTCACCGGTGATGGTCCGCTATTTCGGCCAAGCCCATACGCCGTGCGCCCAGGTAGAGTCCGACCGGACACTTCTCCACGAGGCCGAACGGTTTTGTCTGTTTCAGGTGAAGAAGTGACGATCGGGCTCGGCGCGTTCGGTATGCTGGTTGCCTGGTGGTTGGGATTCTCTTGGATGCCGGGCCGTGCCTACCTCAGTGGGGCGCAGCGAGCAGGATTTGCCTATGGCCTCGGCTTGGTCTGGATCTCGACGATGATGGGTGTGTTGGCTGTTCTCGGTGTTCCGGTGACTCGTATGGTCGGCGTGGTGTCGATCGTGGGGCCGCCGCTTGGCTGGTGGCTGTGGCAAACGTGGCGGCTGCGCCGTGTGGCAGAGCGGGAGGTTTCCGTCGGGGTTATCCGTCCGGTTCTCAGCCGCGATCCCTGGTGGTGGGGACTGGCCGCCCTGTTGGGCGTGCTGTGCGCGATCGTTGTCGTTCGGGCCACCGTCAAGCCCATGTATTTCTGGGATGGGTGGGCGACGTACGCGTTGAAAGCCAAAATCATCTACCTCGAAGCCTCGGTTCCCCGCGCCATTTTCGACTGGGTCGTGGCACCGAATTATCCTCTTGGAGTCCCCTTTCAGGAAGTGTGGGTGGCGTGGTTTGCCGGCTCCTGGGATGACGTCGCGGTCAAACTGCTGTTCCCGGGCTACGCCCTAGCCTTGTTGTGCCTGGTGTACGGCACGCTGCGCGACCGGTGGGGCGCGCGAGCCGCGATGGGCGGCACGCTCTTTGTGGCGGGCTTGCCGTTTCTTCTCCAGCATGCTCAAGATGCCTACACCGATCTTCCCCTGGCGTATTTCGTGTTGGGAAATGCCGTGGCGCTCACGCGCTACGCGCTGTCTAGCGACCGGCGGGATCTTGTGCTGGCGTCCGTGTTTGCCGCGGGTCTGGTGTGGACCAGAGAGGACGGCCTGATCGTGGTGGCGGCCAACGCGCTGTTACTGGCCGCGCTGGGCGCTCGTCGGGGCGGTCTGACCAGCAAAACCTCGGTGACCGCCGTGGGGATCTATCTCGCTTTTCCTGCACTCGTGTGGGGCGCGTGGACGCTGGCCAAGCTGCACATGGGGATCTCGACGAACCTCCACGTCGATTCGTCCGACGTGATGGGACTCGATCGGTGGCAGACGATTTTCGAGGTGTTCGTCCGCGCGCTGTTTCTCCAAGGCAATTGGATGATACTCTGGGCATTGTTTTCCCTTGTGTTCGTCTATGAGTTTAGAAACACCTTGACCGAAGAATCCATGTTCCTGGTGTGGCCGGTGGTGACGTATCTCGTCGTCATCGGTGTCCTGGTTTTCATGTCCGAACTCTTTCGCTTTCTCTGGGGTGACACGGTCTTACATCGGCTGATCTTGCACGTCGCTCCGCTCGCGGCGCTCTGGGTCGCGTTGACCTGCGGCCGCTGGTGGGGGCTGGCGGAGCCATCTCCGGACGTTCGTGGGGAGGGATGAGGTGGCGGACCGGCGCGCGATCGTCGTTCTCCTGATTCTGCTGATAGCGCTCTCGCCGTCCGGTGCGCGCGCCCAGCTTTCCGAGCGCCCGGGTGGCTCGTCCGACACGTCGCTCGGGGCGAAGGACCTCAGCGGGCGGTCGGTCAAGGACCGCCGGATTCGTGTCGTGCACACCGCCGACCCGTCGCAGGCTGGCGCGTCGCGTTATCTGCAGGAATACGATCCGTGGCTGGCGTACCAGCGGGGGAAGAACCTGACCCAGCGGGAATTCCGGGCGCGCGACGGGGCGTTCGGGCGGCCGGGGTTCTTTTTCGAGCCCAAGCTGCTCGGGGACCGGACGACGCCCCGGCTGGGGCGCGACCACGTCAACTCGTGCGGGATGTGCCACAACGTCCCATATCGGGATGCTGGCGCGGGCGTGACCATCCCGAAAGGCGGCGGCGAGGGGCGGAACACGCCGCACTTTTTTGGGGCCGGCCTCATCGAGATGCTCGGCCTGCAGACGCGGCTGAAGGTGCTGGATCTGTGCGATCCGGCGCGGCGCGGCTTCGTCGCGGTTCGGGAGGCTCCGGCCACGCCGATCCGGATTCGTCCCGCCCCGGGAGAAGAGCCGATCGACTACGGGTGGTGCGGCGATCGCGACGAGGATGGCCGGCCCGATCTGAACAAGATCTTTCGCGTCTGGTACGTCGACGAGGCGGGGCGTCGCATCATGGAGGACGACAACGGCGACGGCGTGATCGACCTGCGCGACCGGGCGGTGGCGGGGTACAACCTTGAGATGATGGTCTTTGGGTGGGGAGAGACCGAGAGCGCCATGGCGCCGACGTTGCGCGTCTTCTTCAACGATCCGATCGACACCCACACTGGGATGCAGGCGTACGACCCGACGATCCAGTTCGACGACGGCGCCCACGGCGACGAGCGCGCCAGCGACGGATTGGCCCAGGTGTCCAATGCCGGCGCCCGCCAATTCGCGATCCACGCTCCCGCCGATCGAGGTCTCCGCCTGGCCGAAACTGGCGTGAGTCTCGACGATCCGGATGGCGACGGTGTCGTCAATGAAATCTCGGAAGGGGATGTCGATCTGGCCGAGTGGTACATGCTCAACGCGCCGCCCCCCGGCGTCGGCCGCCGGACCGCCCAGACGCGGCGGGGACGGGAGTTGCTGGCGCGGTGGCGCTGCACCGGCTGCCACACGCCGGATTGGCGCATCGAGGCGGCCGATCTCGACAACGCCGATCCGTATCGGAGATACGACGGCGACCGCCGCTTCTTCGATCTGGCGGTGACCTACCGCGAGGAGACGGGCCGGCTCGAAGGGCGGTTGGTGTCGCTCGCGGACAGCCGGGAGGGGCGACGGGTTCCCCGACGCGGCGCGGCCGCGGTGAGGGGGCTGTTCTCCGATCTCAAGCACCACGACATGGGCGATGCGTTCGCGGAGCGGCTCTTCAGCGGATCGCGCGCGACGCGGTTTCGGACCGCGCCCCTTTGGGGCGTGGGCACGTCCGCGCCCTACGGCCACGACGGGAAAAGCCTGACGCTCGACGACGTGATCCGCCGGCACGGAGGGGAGGCCGAACCGTCGGCGGCGTTCTACCGACGCGCGCCCGAGCGGGATCGCGAGGCGGTGGTGGCGTTCCTCAACAGCGTCGTCCTCTATCAGGGCGATGCGCTCCCGGCGGATCTCGACGGTGACGGGCGGATCGCCTCATCGTTCTTCGTCGCGGGACGCGACACCGGCGGGGAACGGTTCAACCCCGAATGGTTGTTTCGAACGCCCTGCGAGATCGAAGGCCCCGTTCGCGAGCCCGATGGCACGCGCCTGACGTCGTTCGCGTGCCTGAACGCGCGGGAGGCGTACGGCGAGTCGCTCGCGTGGCTGCGCGACACCGACGACGACGGGTTTCCCGACGTGACGGATCCGTGTCCCGATGGCGCGGGATATCACACGGGCTGTCCGCGGAGGCCCTCGATCCCCGCCGTGACGGCGTCGTCTCACGGCGCCGGGATTACCCTCGCGATCGATCCCCAGAATCCGCGGAGACTCTACGCCGGCGCCACCGACGGCGGGGGTGTCCGCAAGAGCCTGGACGGCGGACGGACCTGGAAGCCGGCGAACGCGGGACTGGCATCGCTGCACGTCACGGCCATCGCGGTGGACCCAGTCAATCCCGATACGCTCTATGCCGCCACGGCGCGCGGCGTCTTCGTAAGCATCGACGGAGGGGAGACGTGGGACGCCCGCAACGCAGGGCTCAGCGACGTGCGCGTCTTCGCGCTCGCGATCAACCCGCGGTCGCCGGGGACGGTGTACGCGGGAGGCTTCGGCGGACGGGTCTACACCACGCTGGATCGAGGCGAGCACTGGACCGAGGTGCGCGTCGGTCCACCCGTCTACCGTGTTGCGGCGCTCCTGGCCGATGCCGGCGGGTCCAGCGATCCGGCGCTCGACAACCAGCGCCCCGCGCTCTATGCCGGCACCAGCGGGGGCGGCGCGTTCCGCAGCGAAGACGGTGGCGCGACGTGGAGTCCCCTGGCCTCCTTGGAAAGCGCCACGATCTACGCGCTGGCGCTCGATCCGCGCGTCCCGCACACGCTCTACGCCGGAACGGCCAAAGGCCTGTACAAGAGTCTCGACCGGGGCGAGCGTTGGACGCTCCTCGATCACGCGCCGGGATCGGCGATCCTTGCCCTGGCGGTCGATCCCTCCGATTCGCGGGTCCTCTACGCGGGGACGCCCGATGGCGTTGCACGGACCGCCGACGGCGGACGCCGGTGGGCGGCGGCCTCGGCTGCTCCGCCGGGCGCCATCGTGTCGCTGATCGTGGACCCCTGGAATTCCCGGACGGTCTACGCGGCGCGCTTCGGCGGCGAGACGTTCAGAAGCGACGACGGCGGATCCCGATGGGAGGGCGGTCCAACCGGTGGGATGCTGCGGTAGAAGTGTGTCCGAGTATGTGGATGATGGAGGAGCCTGTTCAGGAATGGCTGGATGCAAGGCGCCGCAAGGGAACCCCCCGGAGCGTACTGTTCCGTACGTGAGGAGGGATTCCCGCAGCGGCAACGCTGCAGACGGCCGTTCATGGACAGGCTCTTAGTTCAGATTGGGGTCGCGGGGCATATCCGCGTAAAACGCATAGCGCGGTCCCAGCGCGCGCATCAACTCCGGCCAGACGGTCCGCGGGTCGGCGTCGAAAATCCATTTCGAATCGGCGGGCATCGTGATCCACGAATCCGTGGCCAGTTCCGCGTCGAGCTGACCGGCTCCCCAGCCGGCATAGCCGGCGTATCCCCGGAACACGGCGTCCGCGGGAGCCGCCGGCGCGTCGTCGCCCGTGTTTCGAGCGGCCAGGGACTGCAGCGTGGGCGCGTCGGCGCCGAGATGCACCGCGCCGAACACGTGGTGCGACGACGGCGATTGATCGGAGCGGATGAGAATGAGGAGGTGGTCGGGTTGGACCGGGCCTCCCCGGTAAATGACGTCGTCCCGATCGGGGAGGGCGAGCTGACGAAGCGCTTCGGTCAACACGAGCTCGGTGGGCCGGTTGATGACCAGCCCCATGCTGCCCTTGTCGTTGTGCTCGCACAGGAGGACCACCGTCTGCCGAAAATTCGGGTCGTACAGCGAGGGAGCGGCGATGAGAAAGGTTCCCTTGGCGGCCGGTCCGTTCATGGCATCATCCTATAACCGGAGCGGTGGAAAGTCCAGCGGACGGGCCCTCGGATCTCTTGAAACGCCGGTCTCGTCCGAACAGCGTACGCGCGCCTTGACAAAGGCCTACCCGTGGGCTAGATTCACGGTGCCGGTTGACTATACTAAATATAGTCACTAGGGATGTCTCCGACGTCGTGAGTGAGCAGGGAGGGCGCATGGATCGGCGGTGGGTGCAGGCCTATGAGCGCGGAGTTCCTCCCGCGCTGAGCTACCCGCGCACGTCGCTCCAGCACTTTCTCGCCGCGTCGGCCGATCGCTTCCCCTCGCGCGCCGCGCTCCTGTTCTACGGCCGACCGATGAGCTACCGCGAGCTGGACCGGGCGACGAACCGCTTCGCCAATGCCTTGAAGGGATTGGGGGTCCGCAAGGGCGACCGGGTTGCCGTGATGCTTCCCAATATTCCGCAGAGCGTCATCGCGTATTACGGCGCGTTGAAGCTGGGCGCGGTCGTCGTCCAGGTCAACCCCCTCTACGTGGATCGCGAGATCGAAGTGCAGGTGGGCGACGCCGGCGCCCGCGTGATCGTCGCACTGGACCTGTTCTACCCGCGACTTGAGTCAATTCACTCAAAGATCGGCCTCGAGACGATCATCCTCACCAGTGTTCGGGACTACCTCCCGTGGTATCTCCGGTTGGTGTACCCGTTGAAGGCCATGCGGGATGGCACGTGGGTGTCGGTTCGAAAGCAGCCGCCGGTGTACGATTGGCCGGCGCTCCTGGCGGCATCGAGCGACGCGCCGCCCGACGCCGCCGTGGGACCGGATGATCTCGCGCTGCTTCAATACACGGGTGGGACCACGGGCGTGCCGAAAGGGGTCATGCTCAGGCACGGCAATCTCGTGGCCAACACCCTCCAATGCCGCCATTGGATGCCGTCGCTTCGAGACGGCGGGGAAGTCTTTCTCGGCGTCATCCCGTTTTTCCACGTGTATGGGATGACGGCGTGCATGAATCTGGCCATTGCGACGGGTGGCACGATCGTGCTGCTACCGCGGTTTGTCACCAAGGACGTGCTCAAGGCCATCGCGTCGTACCGTGCGACCATTTTCATGGGGGTCCAGGCGATGTACGTGGCGATCAACAATTGTCAAGACGTGGGGCGATACGATCTCTCATCCATTCGAATCTGTATCAGCGGTGCCGGTCCGCTCCACGTCGAGGTTCAGGAGCGGTTCGAGGCCCTGACGGGTGGAAAGGTCGTCGAGGGGTTCGGGCTCAGCGAGGCGTCGCCGGTGACGCACGTGAACCCGATTTTCGGCGCGCGCAAGAAAGGCACGATCGGGTTGCCGCTTCCCGACACCGACGCGAAGGTCGTCGATCTGGAGACGGGCCGGCGCGAGATGCCGATCGGTCAGCCGGGGGAGTTGGTCGTGAAGGGGCCGCAGGTGATGGCGGGGTATTGGCGTCACCCCGATGAAACCGCCGCGGTGCTCAGGGACGGCTGGCTGTACACCGGCGACGTTGCGACCATGGACGCCGAGGGGTATTTCGCGATCGTGGATCGCAGGAAGGACATGATCAAGACCAAGGGGGAGAACGTGTACCCCCGCGAAGTCGAAGAGGCGCTCTATCGCCACCCGAAGATCAAGGAAGCCGTGGTGGTCGGCATCCCCGAGACGTTCAGCGGCGAGTTCATCAAGGCGTACGTGGTCTTGAAGGAGGGAGAGACCGCAACCGAGCGCGACATTCTCGATTTCTGCGCGCGCGAACTGGCGAAATTCAAGGTGCCGAAGACGGTGGAGTTTCGTGCCGATCTCCCCAAAACCCTTATCGGCAAAGTGCTGCGGCGGGTGTTGCTTGAAGAGGAGTTGAACAAGCGTCAGGTGGTTGCATCACGGTGAGTGAGGGGGCGCTATGAAGGATGTGGTGATCGTGGATGGCGTGCGGACGCCGATCGGCAATTTCGGCGGCGCCCTCAAGGACCTCACCGCCCACGCGATAGGGGCGGCCGTGGTGAAGGAGCTGCTGGCTCGGACGCGGCTCGATCCCAATCTGATCGACGAGGTCATTTTCGGGTGCGTGGGCCAGCACTCCGATGCAACGAACATGGCGCGCAACATCGCGCTCTACGCCGGCCTGCCGATCACGGTGCCGGCATATACCGTGCAGCGGAACTGCTCGTCGGGCCTGCAGGCGTTGGTGAACGCGTACCAGAACATTCAGTCGGGCGACGCCGACGTGCAGATCGCGGGCGGCACCGAGAGCATGAGCCAGGCGCCGTACGTCAATCGGGACATGCGGTGGGGGAAGCGCCTCAAGCACAGCCAGTTCATCGACAGCATTTGGGAGGGGCTCACCGACGGGTTTTGCGGTCAGGTCATGGGGTACACCGCGGAAAACCTCGTCGAAGAATTCAAGATCTCGCGGGAGGAGCAGGATAAATTCGCGGTGCTGTCGCACAAGCGCGCGTTCCGCGCGGTCCGGGAGGGGAAATTCAAGGATGAAATCGTGGCCATGACGATCCCCAAGAAAATGGCGGGCAAGACGGTGACGCCGGAGCCGTTCAGTCAGGATGAGGGGCCGAACGCCGCGCTGACCGAGCAGCAGCTCGCGCTCTACCCGGCGGTGTTCAAAGACGGCGGGACGGTCACGCCCGGGAACTCCTGCCCGCTCAGCGACGGCGCCATGGCCGCGCTCATGATGTCCGCCGACCGCGCGCGGTCGCTCGGTTACGAGCCGCTCGGCTTCATCCGCTCGTATGCCTTCGTGGGCGTCGAACCCGAGCGCATGGGGATCGGCCCCGCGGAGGCGATCCCGCTCGCCCTGAAGAAGGGCGGGATCGGTCTCAAGGACGTGCAGTTGTTCGAGATCAACGAGGCGTTCGCGGCGCAGTACCTGGCCGTGGAGAAGAAGCTGGGACTCAACCGCGAGATCGTGAACGTCAACGGCGGGGCGATCGCCCTCGGCCACCCGGTCGGGATGACCGGAACCCGGCTGGCGATCACGGTGCTGCGCGAGATGAAGCGGCGGAACCTGTCGCTGGGAGTGGCCAGCATGTGCGTCGGGGGCGGCATCGGCGCGGCGATGGTGCTGGAGCGAAAATAAGAGGCGACGGCCGGTCCGTCAGGAGTGTGGGGAGGAGACGATGTACATCTACAAAGCGGCGGTGATCGGGGCGGGAACGATGGGTGCGCAGATCGCCCAGACCATTTCGTACGCGGGCCTGCCGGTCATTCTGAAGGACATCAAGCCGGATTCGGTCGAACGCGGCCTCGCGACGGTGCGGAAAATCTATCAGGGCCGTGTCGAGAAGGGCAAGATGACCGCCCACGAGATGGAGCAGAAAATGGCACTCGTGTCGGGCGCGACCGACTACTCGGGATTCGGCGACGTCGATCTGGCGATCGAGGCCGTGTTCGAGGACGCGGGGGTGAAGCGGCGCGTGTTCGCCGATCTGGAGGCCGCGTGTCCCGAGAGCGCGATCCTGGCGACCAACACGTCCTCGCTGTCGATCTCCGGGTTGGCTGCGGGGCTCAAGCGGCCGGAAAAGGTGGTGGGGGTGCACTTTTTCAACCCTGCGCACGTGATGAAACTGGTCGAGGTGATTCCCGGGATGGCGACTTCGCCCGAGACGGTGGACGACGCGGTCGCGTTCGCCGAGAGCCTTCGAAAGATCCCGATCCGGGTTCAGGAGTGCGCGGGGTTTCTGGTCAACCGCCTCCTCATGCCGTATCTCAACGAAGCGGCGATGGCGTTGCAGGAAATCAGCCGTCCGGAGGCCGCGGTGGAGGAAGCCAAGCGTCTCGATGCGGCGATGGTCGCGCTGGGCCTGCCGATGGGGCCGTTCGCGCTGACCGACATGATCGGCCTGGACGTCGCGGCCAAGGTGGCCGCGATCCTTCACGATTCGTTCGGGCCGCGGATGGCGCCCGCCGCGTTGCTGGAAGAGATGGTCAAGGCAGGACGCCTGGGCCCCAAATCCGGGGCGGGTTTTTTTGCGTACGACGACCGGGCTGGCGACCCGCTTCCCCAGGTTGTGGCGGCGATCCAAAAGCGGACGGGGATCCGCGGGACCGCGTGTTCGCCCAGCCGGCTGCTGATGCCGATGATCAACGAGGCGGTGATCTGCCTGCAGGAAGGGGTGGCGACGGCCGCCGACATCGACATGGCGATGATGGCGGGGACAGGGTTCCCGCAGGACAAGGGCGGGCCGCTGCACTACGCCGATCAGGTGGGGCTGGACGTCGTGCTCGGCGATCTCGACCGCTTCACCCGGGAACTGGGACCTCGGTTCTGGCCCGCGCCGATGCTCAAACGGATGGTGGCGGCCGGGTTTCTCGGGGTGAAGAGCCGTCGGGGATTTTTCACCTACTAATTTCAACCGCGTCTCGCTCCTCGGCCCGGGAAGGTAAGGCCTGCGGGGCGCCACGCAAGCGAGGATTCGTGGGACGTCAATTTGTGACCAGTACGATCGAAGATCGTGTCGCCACCGTGGTCCTCAACCATCCGCCGGCCAACGCGCTCAGCAGCCCGGTGATGGCGGAGATCGACGCGGTCTTCGCCGAGCTGGCGTCGACCGAGGCCGTGAAAGCGATCGTGTTCACCGGAGCCGGCTCGCTGTTCATCTCCGGGGCGGATATCAAGGAGGTCGCGGGCATCACCGACGAGGCGACCGGCAGGGCGCTCACGGCGAACGGACAGCGCATTCTCGATCGTATCGAGCAGATGGAGAAGCCGGTCATCGCGGCGATCAACGGATTGTTCTGCCTGGGCGGGGGGCTGGAATTGGCGATGGCCTGCCACCTGCGCGTGGCCGGCGAGCGCGTGCGTCTCGGGCAGCCGGAAATCGACCTCGGCATCATCCCCGGCTTTGGCGGGACGCAGCGCCTGCCGCGCCTGGTCGGTCAGGCGAAGGCGATCGAGTTGATCCTGACCGGCGACAAGATCACCGGGCAGGACGCGAAGGCCATCGGCCTGGTGAACAAGGTGGTGCCGGATGCCGAGGTCGTCAAGCAGGCGCAAGGGCTCGCCAAGAAGATCGCCGGCAAGAGCGCGGTGGCGGTCCGCGCGGCGCTGCGCGCGATCCGCGAGGGCGCGTTCAAGCCGTTGGCCGAAGGGCAGGCGCTCGAATCGGTTCTTTTCGGGAAAGTCTGTGAGAGCGACGACAAGCGGGAAGGCATGACCGCGTTCCTTGAGAAGCGGCAGCCGAAGTTTCAAGATCGTTAACCCGGAACCCCGGTGGAAGCCGCCTTGACCCGACCCGTGGTGCTGACCGAAACGGACGTGCATCCCAGCCGCCGGATATGAGGCCCGTGGCCCCGCCCCCCTCCAGCCGCCCGCGTCGCTCGTCGGCCAAGCCGTCCCGTCCCGGCGCGCCGAAACGCCCCAGGCGCACGATCCTGCCCGGCCTCCCCGAGAGTCTGGCGATCGTCCAACGGTTGGCGCGCGGGCTGTCGGGCTGCTTTGACGTTGCGTCGATCGGCGACCAGGTGGTGCGCGCGTTGACCGATGAGCTGGGCCTCCATTCGTGCTCGATCATGCTGCTGGACGCCGGCGGCGAGCGCGTCGTGAATCTCTCGGGCGCGTCGCCCACCGTGCCTAAGACCACGCAGCGGTCGTTTCGGCTCGGCGAGGGGGTCGCGGGGATCGTCGCCCGCGAGGGGCGCGCGGTGCGGGTGGATGATACGCGTCTCGATCCCGGTTTTCTCAAAGGGCCGATCCCGATTCGGTCGCTGCTCTGCTTTCCGCTCTTTTCCGGCGATCGGGTGATCGGCGTCCTCAACCTCAGCCATCCCGTTCAGGGGTTCTTCACCGCCGAGCACGAGGCGGCCTTCTCGATCCTGTCCACTACGATCGGGCACCTGCTGGCCTTCGCCCGCCTCCAGGGCGAACTGGCCGATCTCAATCGGTCGCTGGAGGCCAAGGTCGAGGCGAAGACGAAGGAAAGCGAGGCCTCCCAGCAGAAATTGTTTCAGCAAGAGAAACTCGTCTCGCTCGGCACGTTGGTGGCGGGCGTGGCCCACGAACTCAACAACAAGCTGGTGCCCCTGTTGGCCTACTCGCACGTGCTCGCGGAATCCCCTCGAAGCGACGAAGAGCGCCGGCTCGTGACGGCGATGGCATCGGCCGCCACGGGGGCTAAACAGATCGTCGAAGGGTTGCTTCGATTCGCGAGGCAAGAACCGCCGCGGATGAGCGTGATGAACTGGAACGACGTGATCGGCGATGTGGTCGAATGGTTGCCCTATCGCAAGGACAAGCCGTCGATTACCGTCCGCACGGTGCTGGACCCCGATCTGCCTCCCGTTCTGGGCGATGCGCAGCAGATGGGGCAGGTGCTCATCAACCTGATCAACAACGCGTACGACGTGATGAGCGACGGCGGCACGCTCGAAATCACCTCGCGGAGCCGGGGCGCGCGGGTGGAGGTGGACGTCTCCGACACCGGCCCCGGCATTCCGCCCGAGCTGCTGTCGAAGATCTTCGACCCGTTTTTCACGACCAAGGAAGTGGGGCAGGGGACCGGCCTTGGGTTGTCGCTGTGCTATGGTATGGTCCGCACTCACCGGGGCGAAATTGAGGTGCAGAGCCGCCCCGGCTGCACGGTGTTCACCGTCCAGTTGCCGCGCGCGCCCGAGACGTCGTCGCGCGGCGCCGACACGCACCCCAGGGAGGGTCCCGGTGGCCGATGAACCCGAAGACAAGCGGCTGTACCGCCGCGTGGACGTGGTGGTGCCGTTCGGGTTTCGACCGGCGGATCGAGCGGCGGTCGTGCCGATCGATCCGGAGCTGCCGCGGCGCGCCGTGGTTCCGCCCGACGATCCCGTGATGGCGGCGCTGGAGCGCATCGAACGGCAACTGGCATGGGTGATCGACCGCCTTGAATGGGAGGAGCGGTCGCCGCCCGTCCAGCCCACTCCGATCAATCTCAGCGGGGCCGGGGTGCGATTTGCCGGCCGTCAGGCCCTCGCTCCCGGCGCGGTGCTCGAACTGGCGCTGGTTCTGCCCGGCGATCCCCCGATTCGGATCCGGACGTTCGGCGAGGTGGTGCGTCACAAGCGGATCGGGCGGGCGCCGAACGGCTCCCATGAGATCGCGGTCAAGTTCGTCAACGTGTCGGAACGCGACCGGGAATCCATCATTCGGTATACCTTTCAAGTCACCGGCCGGTGACTCGGCGCACCACGTCGTAGGCCACTGCAGTCAGCGTCAACCCCTGCGGGGGGGCGGTGGGGCCGGCACGGGTTCTGTCTTTTCCCGCCAGGATCGCCTTCATCTCGCGCGGCTCTCGCACTCCCATCCCGACCTGGACGAGCGTACCGACGATATTCCTGACCATGTACTTCAGAAACCGATCGCCTTCGAGATCGAAGATTACCAGGTTTCCGTCGCGCCGGATCGCGCACCGCGTCAGTCGGCACGCGGTGTCGTCCGAGGGCCGGTGAGCGGGGTCGGCGGCGCGGAAGGCGGAGAAGTCGTGCGGTCCGATCAGGCCCGCGGCGCCGCGGCGCATCCGCGGGAGGTGGAGCGGCCGGAAGAGATGCCACGCGGATCGCCGCCACAACGGCGACGGCGAGGGGCGATTCATCACGAGGTAGCGATACCGCTTGCCGCGTGCGGAAAACCGGGCGTGAAACGAATCGTCTACCGCCTCGGCCGCGATCACCGCGATGTCGTCGGGGAGGACGGCGTTCAGGGCGCGCTGCCACGCGGCGGGGTCGAGGGTTGCGCGCGTGTGAAAGTTGGCAGTCTGGGCGAGCGCGTGGACGCCGGCGTCGGTCCGGCCGGCGCCGATGACGGTCACGGACTCACGGCTGATCGTGGCGATCGCGGCTTCGATCGCGTGCTGGATCGTCGGGACGGACGCCTGGCGCTGCCAGCCGTGGTAGGCGGTGCCGTCGTACTCGATCGTCAGGCGGATATTGGGCATGGGAGCGCGATCCGGGTCGAGGCCGGCTGTGCGGAGGAGGCCCTCACTCCGCCGAGCGGGCCATCACCGGCGAGGCCGCATAGGCGAGGATCCCGGCCGCAAGGGCTTCCGCGACCCGTTGTCGAAACGACGTCTGAGCCAGGCGGCGTTCGTCCTCGGGGTTGCTGAGAAACGCGATCTCGGCCAGGATGCTCGGCATGCCCGTGTTGAGCAGCACGTAAAACGGCGCCCGCTTGATGCCCAGGTCCACCACCGGGTAGCGCGCGCCGACGGTGCGGACAAATGATTCCTTGACGGAATGAGCGAGCGCGATCGAGTGCTCTTCACGCGTCGTGTCCGAGAGGTCGGCGAGCATGGCCTGAATGAGGGCATTCGTATTCGGCGCCGCCTGCCCCGGCGTGGTGTTCTCCCGTTCCGCCGTCGCGCGCGCGTCCTCGTCGCTCGACCCTCCGAGCACGTAGGTCTCGACGCCGGTCGCGGCGCGTCGGGGGCTCGAATTGGCGTGGATGGAAATGAAGAGGTCGGCGCGCCGTTCCGTGGCGAACGCCGTGCGGGCCTCCAACGGCAGGAACCGGTCGTCGGCCCGGGTGAGAATGACCGTAACGCGGCGGTCCTTGCTCAAGACCGTGCGAACGCGTTTGGCCACGTCGAGGACCACGTCCTTTTCCTGGACTCCGGCGTCCCCCACGGCCCCCGGGTCCTTCCCCCCATGGCCCGGGTCGATGATGACGCGGATCCCGGGCCGCGTCCGAGGGGCGGGCGAGGAGCGGGCGCCGGAGGCGGACGTTGCGGCCCCGTCGGGTGCGGCGGCCTGGTCGGCGTTCCGCGCCCGAAGCCGGACGGCGAGCCGTTCGGCGGCGTCCGCGTCCTGACGCCTGCCGGAGCGACGGGACAACGCCAGGGTCAACTCGGCTTGGCGCTGCAGCGCGGTGCGCGCGAGCGGATGGGCGGGCGCGGCGGAGGCCGCGGCGGCGTATCGCGCGATGCAGCGCTCCCACGAGGACCGCAGTTTCATGAGCGAGGGGGACGCGAGCAGACGCCGCTCGCACGTCGAAGCCCGCTCCATCAACACCGAGGCGGACGTCGCGCCGATCGCCTCGCGGTGTGCGGACAGCGCACCGATCGAGGCGATCGTGCCGATGAAGCACAGGACGATGGTCCGACGCGTCATCGGCCGGAAAGGTAGCTGAGTGCCGGGCCGATGTCAACCCTGTTCCTCGGTGTCGGTGCCGCGTTGTCGCGGGAAACCGCCCGGGGGATGCCTTCGCCATCGATGGGGAGACGCGCGACCGATCGCGCAGGACGTCGACGCTTGATTTTGCTGGGGTGTTCCCGTATAACGTTGGCGAACTCGGGCGGCTGCTCGCGGCGAGTACTCCTGATCGTACGATTGAATAACCTCTTCTGCATGGGTTTCCGCCTTCACCCCGTGGCGGCCGCAGTGGTGTGCGGCGCGGCCTTGGTTGTGCTGGTGTCGGCGGGCCATTCCGCATTCGGACAAACCCGTCCATCGGCGGCCTCTCCCCAGGAGGGTGCCGCGCTGTCCGAGGCGCAAGCGCTCCATGCCGCGGGGCGTTTCTCGGAGGCGTCGGCGGCGCTGGAGCGGTTCGTGAAAACGTATCCCAACAGCGCGTTCCGGGGCGAGGCGCGCACCCTGCTCGGGAATATCCGGCTTCAGGAGAACGCGTATCAAGACGCGGTGTCGATCCTCACCGAAGTGGTCGACCAAGAGCCGGACAGCGAGTTCGTGGACCGAGCGCGGGTGGATCTGGCCACCGCCCATCTGGCGCTGGGGCACACCAAGTCGGCCGTGGCGCTGCTCGACGCGGTCGTCGCGTCGAATGCCACGCCCGGTCTGCGGCGGCAGGCGTACGACCGGTTGATCGCGCTCGCCGTGCGGGACGGCGACGTCACGCGCGGCGTTGGCCTCCTGATGGATGAGCGGGCCCTGCCTGATGCGGTGGTCGATCTCAACGTGATCGACACGCAGCTTCGGGAGATCGTGGCCAAGGCCCAGGACCCGATGGTGTTGGAGGGCGTGGTCGACGAGTTTCCAGACCGATTCCCGGGCGACCTCGCCCTGCTCCGCGCGGCGCAGCTCTATGACGGCCGTGGCGAGGCGTTTCATCAGGAGCGCCTCCTCCAGCGATTCCTGGCCGCGTTCCCCGGCCACGAACAGGCGGCCGAGGCCCGGATGCAACTCGACGCCAACCGGACCCGGTTGCGCTCGACGCGCTATGTGATCGGACTCCCGCTGCCGTATCACGGCGATCTGAAACCCTATGCGACGAGCCTCTTGCGTGGGGCGCAGCTTGCGGTCGAGCACGGGCGCGTCGGCCTCCCCGATCAGTCCGTGGGGCTCGTCGTGAAAGACTACGGGGGTGATCTCTCCCGGCTCGGGCCGATGGTCGACGACATGGTCAAAGAGTATCGTTGTCTCGCCGTGATCGGGCCGGTGTTGAGCCGCGAGATGGCGGTGTCGGCCTCCCGCGCGCAACAGTGGAGAATTCCGATGGTGAGCCCGACGGCGACCGGGTCAGTCGGTCCCAGTCGGTATCTGTTCCGCACCGCGTTGACCGGCTCGGTCGAGGGGGCTGCGGTCGCCCAGTACGCGCTGCAGCAGCTGGGTGTGCGGCGATTCGTGGTGCTCGCGCCGCAGGATCGGTATTCCGCCGAGGTGGTTTCGGCGTTCACGGACGAGGTCGCCCGGCAGGGCGGACGCGTGATGGTCTCGTCGACCTATGCGCCGAACACGGTGGATTTCGGCCGCGAGATCAAACAACTGAAAGAGAGCGACCTGAAGCAAGAGGGAACCATGGTCATCGATCCGCCTCCGCCGGAATCGACCCCCCGGCCCGGCGTCACGCCCCAGCCCATGTACGTGCCGGGGTTTGACGCGGTGTTTCTTCCGGGCGACGGCGAAACGGTGGGGTTGCTCGCGGCGCAGTTGGCCTTTCATGACGTCAACGTCCCGCTGCTCGGGACCAGCGAGTGGAACGGCCGCGACGTGGTTCGAACCGGCGGCAAATACGTCGAGGGCGGGATTTTTGTCGATGCCTTCTTCTCGAATTCGCCCGACCCAATCGTCCAGCAATTCGTCAAGCAGTACCGGGTCCGGTATCACGAGGATCCCGACGTGTTCGCCGCCCAGGCCTACGACGCGACCTCGCTGCTGATTCAGGCCATCAAAACGGGGGGGACGACCGGGGAGCGCCTGCGCGATGAACTCACCAAGATCACCGGCTTTCAGGGGGTGTCCGGGATGACCGGCTTCGGTCCGGAGGGTGAGCCGCAGCGCCGGTTGACCTGGATTCAAATCAAAAGCGGCCGCTTGACCCCGGCGCTCTAGGAGTGTGTCCGAGTAATTTGGGTATTGGAGCCTGTTCAGGAATGCGCCAGATGCAAGGCGGAGCGAGGAATCCCCCCGGAGCGTACTGGGTCGTACGTGAGGAGGGATTCCGAAGCGACAACGCCGCAGATGGCCCTTCATGGACAGGCTCCTAGGCGCCATGGAGGTCGCCGCGCTCCTCCATGGCCTGTCGGTCGTCGCGCTGCCGATTCTTGTGGCGATCACGTTTCACGAGGCGGCCCACGGCCTGGTCGCCGATCGCAAGGGTGATCCCACGGCGAAGTATCTGGGGCGGCTCACGCTCAACCCCTTGGCCCACGTCGACCCGTTCGGCACGATCGTCCTTCCTCTGTTGCTGTACGTCACCCCGTGGCTCCTCGGCGGTCAACCCGGCGTGGTGTTCGGCTACGCCAAGCCGGTTCCGGTCAATTTCATGAACCTCCGGCGGCCCAAAACCGACATGATCTGGGTCGCCGCGGCCGGTCCATTGACCAATCTCGGTCTTGCAGTGCTCTCGGGCGTGTTGCTCAAGGTGCTGACCGGTTTCGACGGCTTCGGCGGGGTGGGGGAGCCGCTCCTTGACGGGAGACCGTCGGCGGTCATGATTCTTCAACCGCTTGCCCAGATGTTGCAGTACAGCGTGTTGATCAACGTCATGCTCATGGTGTTCAATCTTCTCCCGATCCCGCCGCTGGACGGCGGGCGGGTGCTGGTCGGTGTGCTCCCGGGGGCGACCGCGGATCGGCTGGCCGCGATCGAACCGTACGGCATGTTCATCGTGCTCGCCCTGGTGTTCCTGGATCCGCTGCACCTGCTCTATCGGATTGTCGCGCCCATCGCTGCGACATTGATCAACCTGATTCTCTAGGACTCGACATGACCCCTCGACCACGACGAATCCTCAGCGGCATGCAACCCAGCGGGCGACTCCATTTGGGCAACTACGTCGGGGCCCTCGCCAACTGGGTGAAGCTCCAGGAGACCCACGAGTGCTTCTACATGGCGGCCGATTGGCACGCGGTGTCGACGAACTACGCTGAGACGGCGCAGATCAGACCCTACACCCGCGAGATGCTCATCGATTGGCTGGCCGCGGGCCTGGATCCCCGCCGGTCGACGATCTTCGTCCAGTCGAGCGTTCCCGAACACGCGGTCCTGCATCTGTTGCTGTCCATGATCGTGCCGGTGCCGTGGTTGGAGCGCAATCCCACCTATAAGGAACAGCAGGAGCAACTGGCGAGCCGTGATTTGACGACGTATGGCTTCTTGGGCTACCCCGTGCTCCAGTCAGCCGACATTCTGTTGTATCTCGCCGACGAGGTGCCCGTGGGACATGACCAGCTTCCGCACCTCGAGTTGACCCGCGAGATCGCGCGCCGGTTCAATCATCTGTTCGCCGAGGTGTTCCCTGAGCCGAAGCCGCTGTTGACGGAAGCGCCCAAGCTGCCGGGTACCGACGGGCGGAAGATGAGCAAGAGCTACAACAACGCGATCTATCTGTCCGATCCCGAGCCGACGGTTCGTGAGAAGCTGCGCACGATGGTGACGGACCCGGCGAGGAAACGGCGGAGCGACCCCGGCAACCCTGATGTCTGCCCCGTGTTCGCGCTCCACAACGTCTTTTCCCCCCCGACGACGATCGAGCGCGTCAACGCCGACTGCCGCACGGCCGCCATCGGGTGTATCGACTGCAAGACCCTGGTGGCGGACGAAATCGTGGGGCGTCTCTCGCCGATGTGGGAGCGGCGCAAGGCGCTGGCGGCCGACCCCGCCGCGCTTGACCGTGTCGTGGGCGAGGGCACGGAGCGCGCGCGATCCGTGGCGAGGACGACACTGGCGTCGGTCAACGCCGCCATGCATCTATGAGTGCCGGCCGCTCTGAGTATTCGGAAGGTGGAGCCTGTTCAGGAATGGTCAGATGCAAGGCGGAAGGAGGCCTTGCGCGCGGAGCGTACTGGGTCGTACGTGAGCACGCAAGGCCTCCTGACAACGCCGCAGATGGCCATTCATGGACAGGCTCCTAGGTTGCGCGGATGCAGGCGGCCCAGTGTCCCGGCTCGAGTTCGACCAGCGGCGGATCGACTTGGAGGCAGTCGGGGACCCGCTTGGGGCACCGCGAGTAGAACCGGCATCCCGGAGGCAAATCGATCGGGCTGGGCGGGTCGCCCTCGATCAGCAGGGTGGGGCGCGCGACCTCGGGATTGGGCGCGGGGATCGCGGCCAACAGCGCGTCGGTGTAGGGGTGCTTCGGGTGCGAGAAGAGCGCCGCGACCGGTGCCAGTTCCACGATCCGTCCCAGGTACATGACGGCGACGCGATCGCTGATGTGGCGGATCATCATGAGGTCGTGGGCGATGAACACGAGCGAGAGTCGATATTCCGCCTGCAGGTCCTGGAGGAGGTTGACGATCTGGGCCTGAATCGACACGTCGAGCGAGGACACGGGCTCGTCGGCGACGAGTAAGCGAGGATTGAGAATGAGGGCGCGGGCAATGCCCACGCGCTGACGCTGGCCCCCGCTGAATTCGTGCGGATAGCGTCCGAGCGAGTCCTCCGTGAGGCCGACCTTGTCCAGCATCGACCGCACGTGCGCCGCGCGCTCGGTTTTCGTCCCGATCCGATGGATGGCCAGTGGTTCTTCCACAATCGCGCCGATTCTCATCCGCGGGTTGAGCGAGGCATAGGGATCCTGGAACACCATCTGGAGATGCCGCCGCAACGCTTTGAGACGGCGTGGGGCGGCCCGGAGCAGATCTTCCCCCATAAACCGCACGTCGCCGGCCGACGGTTTGATCAGCCGGAGGATCAGCCTCGCCATCGTCGATTTCCCGCACCCGGATTCCCCCACCACCCCGAGCACCTCGCCCTGCTCGACTCGGAAGGAGACGCCGTCCACCGCGTGGACGCGTGCGCCGCGTCCCGCCAGCGGACCGCCGCGGACCGGGAAGTATTTGGCCAGATTGCGCACGTCCAGGAGGGGAGGGCCATCAGCCGACGCCATGGGCGCGGAGGGAGAAGACGACGCGACCGTCGGCGTGTTCACGAGGACCCCACCACCCAACAACGGGCCAAGTGCCCGGGACGCTTCGTTTCCAGGGGCGGGTCTTCCCGGCGGCAGACGTCAATGGCAAGCGGGCAACGGGGGGCAAACGCGCACCCATGAAGGGAGACGCCGAGTGACGGGACGGTGCCGGGAATCGCGATCAACCTCCCTCGACGGCCGCGGCCGTCGAGGGAGGGGAGAGAACCCAACAGGCCGCGGGTGTAGGGGTGCTGGGGATCGCTGAACAGGCGTGTGGTCGTCGTGTGCTCGACGATCCGTCCGGCGTACATCACCGCGACGTGGTGGGCGACCTGGGCGATGACACCTAAGTTGTGGGAGATCAAGACCATGGCCATGCCGAGTCGCTCCCGGAGATCGGCCAAGAGGTCGAGGATCTGGGCTTGAACCGTCACGTCGAGCGCGGTGGTGGGCTCGTCGGCGAACACGAGGTCCGGGTCGCATGAGACGGCCATGGCGATCATGACGCGCTGGCGCATCCCGCCGCTCAATTGGTGGGGATACTCCGACCAGCGTTTTTCCGGCGAGGGGATGCGAACCAGCCGCAGGAGTTCGATCGCGCGGGTTTTGGCTTCCGATCTGGACACGCGCAGGTGGAGTCGGAGCATCTCGGCGATTTGCTCGCCGACGGTGAGCACGGGGTTCAGCGCGGTCATCGGTTCCTGAAAGATCATGGCGATCTTTCTGCCGCGAAGCGCCTGCAACGCCCGGAGCGGGAGCGACAGCAGGTCCTGGCCGACAAAGCGGATCTCCCCGCTGGTGATGCGGCCGGGAGGCGGCACCAGACGCAACACCGAGAGCGCGGTCATGCTCTTGCCGCAGCCCGATTCGCCGACCACGCCCAGGACTTCGCCCCTGGTGACGGCGAGGCTCACGCGATCGACGGCTCTGGCCGGACCGTGGTCCGTCGGGAACTCGACCGTCAGATCGGCTATGCTCAGCAAGGGGTCAGGCATCGCGGGTTCCCCGGTCATGCAACGGGGTGAAGGGTTGCCACGACGCTGGGAGCCTGTTCATGAATGGTCATCTGCTGCGTTGTCGCTTCGGAATCCGCTGCATTCCCGCAAATCTTGCGAAGCCTCGCGCCGGGAAACCGGGCGCTCGTTTCGCGGCCCGCTTTGCGGGGTAAGAACAGGCTCCAGTACCCGAATACTCGGACACACTCCTAGGGGGCGGGATCTTCCGGATCGAAGCGGGCTTTCCGGGCCAACGAGAGATAGACCGAGGCGTGTTGCCCTTCGAGGGAGTCGAAATCGATGGATTCCCATTCTTCGCGGGCGAGATCGGGAAACCCGCTCATATAATAGGTGATGCCGAGATGGATGCTGGCCAGGCTGTATTCGGGTGACACCTCTTTCGCGCGCAGGAACACCCGAATCGCTTCGTCGTACGCGCCTTGTTCCCGCAGGATGATCCCCACCTTAGTAATGATGTCGGGAAACTCGGGGCACAAGTGCAAGGCCTTTCGGTATTCCTCCAGGGCCTCGTCGAGCAATCCGAGATTGCCGTAGCGATCGCCAAGCGCCGCGTGCTCGTTGGCGAGACGCCCCCGGACATAAAAGTCGATCGACTGAGCGCCACGGACCATCCGAGCCGCCTCGTCGTAGACCCGCTCGGCGTCGGCGTATCGACTGAGATCGGCGTAGGTGACGGCGAGATTGATGGAGGCTTCCGTGTAGCGGGGATTTGCCTGAACGGCTTTTTGAAACCACTCCGCCGCGGTTTCGATCTGTCCCTGAAACGCGGTGATCAGTCCCAGCCGGTTGTAGATATCCGCATAGCCGCGGCCGCTGGTTTCGGCCAACGTCAAGAAGAGATTTTCCGCCTCCGGATAGCGCCCGGCGTCGAAGAGTCGTGAGGCTCGTTCGTACGTCACGTCGAAATCGAGTGGCACGGCATCCTCCCCCTCATCTTGGGAGCACTGTACAATAAACGCAAAAACCAAGTCAATCGACCGAGTGATTCCGCGGAGCATCGTCCGGGATTGGCTCGTGGCGAAGCCCCGTTCCGTCGTTTGACAGTACGGATCATGCTTCGATAGAGTGCGGCGCGTCCGGAACTCCGGACGCGTTCCTCCCCTGGTGGAGCGGTGACGATGGTGGTACACGACGCGGAGTTTCTCAAGTCCTGCGCGAGCCCCGACAACTTTCCCGCGACCGGACTCCCCGAAGTCGCGTTTGTCGGACGATCGAACGTCGGCAAGTCCTCGCTCATGAACCTGCTCTTGGGGCGCAAACAGCTCGTCAAGGTGAGCAGGACGCCCGGGAAGACCCAGATGATCAATTTCTTCTCAGTCAATACACACTGCTACTTCGTCGATCTGCCGGGATATGGATACGCCCGCGTTCCTCGATCGGTCCAAGCCGCCTGGAAAGGCTTGATCGAATCCTATCTCGCCGGGCGACCGACTCTTCGGGGGGCCGTGCTCGTCCTCGATCCTCGCCGCCCTCCCACGGAGTTGGATTGCCGGATGCATGACTGGCTGAAGTCGTTCGGGATTCCCATCATTCACGTCGCGACTAAATCCGATCAGCTTTCCGGCGCCCAACGCTCGTCGGCGATGCGATCCATCACGGCGACATGGCGTCTCGTCGAAGAAGACAGGCCTTGTTTCGTCTCCGCCAAGACCGGCGAGGGGAAACGGGAGCTCTGGGCTCGACTCGACCGGCTTCTCCGCGTGGGGTAGTTCCTGATCCGTCTGGTCTTTCCTTGACAGCCGTCGATCCGTTGCTATCTTTGTACCCGCGCCGGACGAGCAGGTCAGCTTCCGGCAAAAGAAGGAGGGGAGCATGGACAAACGAAGGCTGTGTGGGCTGAGGGGCTATACCGCGCTAACCTTTTCCGTTCTGGTGCTGATGTTCTCGGCGGTACAAGCTGAACCGATCGATGCGGACAAGGAGAAGAAGGTCCAGCGAGCGCGTCGGACGTTGATCACCATCTCGACATTGGATCAGATGACAAAACTTCCAGGGGATATCGGTCCCCTCCCTTCAGTGCCCATTCCAGCCGCGAATCTCCAGACCCCTGCGAAGGTCGAGCTGGGGAAACAGTTGTTCTTTGATCCTCGGCTGTCCGGGAATGACCACTGGGCGTGCGCGACCTGCCACAATCCGAGTTTTGGATACAGCGACGGCCTTCCGCGGTCGCTCGGTTTTGGGGACGAGAAGGAGCTGGGACGACATTCTCCGACGATCATCAACATTGCCTTCAACTCCTCCCAATTCTGGGATGGCAGGGCCGCGACGATGGAGGAACAGGCGATGGGGCCCATCGTGGCGGTTCGGGAGATGAACTCCGATCCGCAGGTGATGATCAAGAAGATCACCGGGATCCCGGCCTATAACGAGCAGTTCAAACAGGTCTTCGGCGAGCAGCCTTCCCTGAAAAATATCGGGATGGCCATCGCGGCGTTTGAACGGACGGTGATCACCGGAGAATCCGCGTTTGATCGCTACGAGAAAGGTAACAAGAAGGCCCTGACCGATCAGGAAAAGCGCGGACTGATTCTGTTTGTGAGCAAAGCGGCCTGCACCCAGTGTCATTCGGGTCCGAATTTCACCGACAGCAGTTTTCATAACCTTGGACTGCCCCAGGCGGGGCCGTTGAAGAAAGATCTGGGGCGCTACGAGGTGACGAAGGACCCGAAGGACAAGGGCGCGTTCAAGGTGCCGGGTCTGAGGAACATCGCGATGACGGCTCCGTATATGCACACCGGTGCGTTTGCCACGATGGAAGAAGTCGTCGAGTTTTACAATCAAGGGGGAGGCCCTGGGGCGAATAAAACGCCGAAGCTGCTCAAACTCAACTTAACGGACTCGGAAAAGGAAGACCTGGTGGCGTTTCTCAAAAGCCTGACCGGAGCGCTTCCTCAGATTGTGCCGCCGCAATTACCGTCGAGGTCGTAACCACTCACAAGAGAGGAGGAGGTGATGAACGTGAACCGGATTGCCGTCGTATTCGCTGGTCTGATTGTGTTTGCTTCTGTGAGCATGGCCAACGCCGGTAGTGTCAGTGGCAAAGCGCGGGTGGCGGGCAAGGAGAGCGCTGCGAACATCGTCGTGTATCTGGAAGGTGTTCAGGGGACCTTTAAGTTCCCGGAAAAGCGTCCCGAGGTGAATCACATCAACCTTCAATTTGCGCCGCCAGTGAGCGCCGTGTTAAAAGGCACCACGATGGATTTTCCAAACAGCGACTCGGTGTTTCACAGCGCGTTCTCCATCTCGCCCTCGAATCCGTTCGATCTGGGGCTCTACCAGAAAGGCCGTGAAAAATTCGTACTGTTTAAGAATCCCGGCGTGGTCGAGTTATTCTGCCACATCCACAGTCACATGCACGGGTTTATCCTCGTGTTGGACAACCCGTATTTTTCGGTGACGAATGATGGGGGCGAGTTCGATCTCGCAAACGTTCCGGACGGGGATTATACAATCAAAGCGTGGGCGAACCCGACCACGGTGATGACCAAGACGGTCAGTGTGGCCGGGAATCGAACGGTCAACATGGATTTTACGTTGACGGCATCTCGCTAGATCGGGCACGCCAGGCCCTGCCTGAGAACGGCGCAGATCGATGGTTCGGTCTGCGCCGTTTCGCCTTCTCCGCTTGACTTTGGCCTCAAAGGTAGGCAACATATCAGCGGATTTCAGGTCGGTGATCTGGCCCTGGAGCGTTTTTCAGGGCTGGTTTTGTTTGTGTCCTGTCCGACGAGGAACCCATGCCGGCTGTCGTGATCGTAGGGACCCAGTGGGGCGATGAAGGGAAGGGGAAGATCGTTGACCTCCTTGCGCCCCAGGCCGATCTGATTGTTCGGTTTCAAGGAGGTCATAACGCCGGCCACACGGTGGTGGTCGGACAGGAGCAATATGTGTTGCACCTGGTGCCCTCAGGAATTCTCCACCCGGGCAAAATCGGTGTCATCGGCAATGGGATCGTCATTGACCCCGCGGCGCTGCTCGACGAGATCGACGGGTTGACGGCCCGCGGCATCGATTTGCAAGGGCGGCTCTTCATCAGTCACCGGGCGCATCTGATCATGCCGTATCACAAGGCGATCGACAAGGAGAGCGAGAAACTCAAAGGGGCTCGGAAGATCGGAACGACCGGGCGCGGCATCGGCCCCGCGTATGCCGACAAGATGGCGCGGGTCGGGCTTCGCGTTGCAGACCTGTTGGATCCCGATCTGTTCCGGCAGAAACTGACCGGCAGCCTGGCCGAAATGAATTACCTGCTGGGGCGGCTCTACTCGGTCAAGGGGTTTGATCTCGACGTGGTGTGCCGGGAGTATCTCGGTTACGCGGAGCGTCTCAACGCCTACATTGCCGACACCGGCGACGTCCTCAATGACGCGATCGCCGCCGGTCGGCGCGTGTTGTTTGAAGGGGCGCAAGGCACGTTGCTGGACGTCGATCACGGGACCTATCCATTCGTCACCTCGTCGAGCGCCACGGCCGGGGGGGCCGCGACCGGAAGCGGGGTGGGCCCAACCAGGATCGATCGCGTGATGGGTGTGGCCAAGGCCTACTCGACCCGTGTCGGCGAGGGTCCGTTCCCCACGGAGTTGTCGGAGGAACAGGGGGGGGGCGACCTGCGCGCGAGGGGCCAGGAGTTCGGCGCGACCACGGGACGTCCGAGGCGCTGCGGATGGTTCGACGCGGTCGTTGTCCGCTACGCGGTCCGCATCAACGGACTCTCCGGTTTGGCGATCACGAAGCTCGACGTGCTGGATGAGTGCTCCGACATCAAGATCTGCACGAGTTACGAATGCCGCGGCAATCGCCTGGCGACCATTCCGGCCGTTGCGGAGCATTACGACGAATGCCGTCCCGTGTACGAAACGATGCCGGGCTGGAAGCAGTCGACCGTAGGGATCACGCGCTACGACGATCTGCCGCCGAACGCGAAGCGATACCTGGAGCGGCTCTCCGACATCGTCGGCTGTCCGCTGGACATCGTGTCGACGGGTTCGAAGCGGGATCAGACGATCGTTATGCGTCGAGCGTTCGATGCTTGACACCGGCGTGACGGCTTTGATACGATCCGCGCCCTTGACGTGAGCCGCTAGCTCAGTTGGTAGAGCACCGCCCTTTTAAGGCGGGTGTCCTGGGATCGAGGCCCAGGCGGCTCACCAGTCTTTGACAAAAAGTCGGCAAGTTCAAGAGATCTCCAGCCTCGGCGCGGGAAACCGCGCCTACGGGTGGCTTCGCAAGCTCCGATGCGTCCCCATCGTCTAGCCCGGCCCAGGACACCGCCCTTTCACGGCGGCGACGCGGGTTCAAATCCCGCTGGGGACACCAGGGGCTGCGGTGGCGGTCGGCGTGACCCACATCACGCGGTCGGCCGGATGGTCCCCGGCGATCGACGGGCTCCGCAACTTCCCGCTGTTGACAGTGGTCGATCAAGCCCCTATGATGGACCACATTACGGTGCGGAGCCGGGTTGGTGAAAGCATTGGTTACCGCGGGCGGGAAGGGCACTCGCCTGCGCCCCATCACGAATACCCACAATAAGCACCTGATTCCCATCGCCAACAAGCCGATGATCGGGTACGCGCTCGAAGCGCTTGCCGAGGCGGGCATTCGGGAAGTCGGAGTGGTGGTCAATCCGGATACCTCCTCGGAGTTGCAGCGCGCGCTGGGCGGGGGCGAGGCGTGGGGGGTCAAGATCAGTTACGTCCTTCAGGAGGCGCCGCTCGGTCTGGCTCACGTCGTGCGCGTCGCCAGAGATTTTCTCGGGGACGAGCCCTTCGTGTTCTACCTCGGCGACAACGTCATCGTGGGCGGGGTGCGGCGGTTCATCGAGGAATTTCAGTCCTCGGGCGATGCCTGCCGCCTGGTGCTGGCACGGGTGCGCGATCCCGAGCGCTTCGGCGTCCCCGAGCTTCGCGACGGCCGCCTGGTCGGCGTCGAGGAGAAGCCGGCCAACCCCAAGAGCGACTTCGCCGTGACCGGGATCTACCTCTACGATCATCACATTTTCGAGGCCGTGAACGCGATTCAGCCCAGCGCGCGAGGCGAACTCGAAATCTCCGACGCGCATCAATACCTCATCGACCATGGCTATCGCGTCGGCTATTCCGAGATCACCGGATGGTGGAAGGACACCGGGAAGCCGGAGGACCTGCTGGAAGCCAACCGGCTGGTGCTCGACAAGATCCGCGAGCAGCCGGACGTCTTCCGTCCCGGCCAGGTCGATGCGAAATCGGACATTGCGGGGAAGGTCATTCTCGAACCCGGGGCCACGATCATCGGGAGTCAGATTCGCGGGCCGGTGATCATCGGGGCGCGGACGCTGGTGGAGAATTCCTACGTGGGGCCCTTCACCGCAATCGGGCCGGATTGCGTCATCCGCAACAGCGAGGTGGAATACAGCATCGTGCTGGAGCGGTGCCGCATTATCGACGCGGATATCCGCATCGAGCGATCGTTGTTGGGCCGGGAGGCCGAGATCATCCGGTGCAAGACCAAGCCGATGACCCAGAAATTCATCGTGGGCGATCAAAGCCGGATCGAGCTGACGTGAACCTGCTCGTCACCGGCGGCGCGGGGTTCATCGGCAGCCACTTCATCCGCTCTATTCTGGCCAAGTATCCCGACGATCAGGTGACGAACCTCGACAAGCTGACGTACGCTGGCAACCTCGCCAATCTGCGCGACGTCGAATCCGATCCGCGGTACGCCTTCATCCGCGGCGACATTTGCGATCCGGAAACGGTCGACCGCGCGGCCAAGGATGTCGATGCCATCGTCAACTTCGCGGCGGAGACCCACGTGGACCGGTCCATTCAGGATCCGGGGGCCTTCATCCAGACGGATATCGGCGGCACGAGGGTGCTGCTCGAGGCGGCGCGCCGCTACTCGCACCGGCGCTACCTTCAGGTGTCGACGGACGAGGTGTACGGGAGCACGGAGGGGGCGCCGTTCGTGGAGACCGATCCCCTCAAGCCCAGCAGTCCCTATGCCGCGTCGAAGGCGGGCGGCGATCTGATGACGCTGGCCTACGGCGCCACGTATGGCGTGCCAGTCCTCATCACCCGCGCGTCCAACAATTTCGGTCCCAACCAGTACCCCGAAAAGCTCATCCCCCTGTTTATCACGAACGCGATCGACGACCGGCCCCTCCCGCTGTACGGAGACGGCCGGAACGTGCGCGACTGGATCGCGGTGGAGGATCACTGCGAGGGGGTCGACGTGGTCCTGCGGCGCGGCCGCGTCGGGGAGATCTACAACGTGGGCGGGGGGAACGAGCGGACCAATCTGGAAATCACCGAGGCGATTCTGAAGGCGCTGAGGAAGCCGGCGAGCCTGATCACCCCCGTTGCGGACCGGCCCGGTCATGACCGCCGATACGCGCTGAACGCGGAAAAACTGGCGCGGCTGGGCTTTCGCCCCCGGCGCGGTTTCGAAGAGGCGCTCTCGGCGACCATCGAATGGTATCGCACCCACGAATCGTGGTGGCGGCCGATCAAGTCCGGCGAATTTCGAGCGTATTACGAGAAGCAATATAAGCTCCGTTAGGAGCCTGTCCATAGGAGCCTGTCCATGAACGGTCATCTGCGGCGTTGTCGCTTCGGAATCCCTCCTCACGTACGACCCAGTACGCTCCGGGGGGATTCCTTGTTCCGCCTTGCATCTGACCATTCCTGAACAGGCTCCAACACCTACATACTCGGACACATTCCTAGCCTCTTGGCTGTGCATGGTGTGAAGATGGACAGCTCCCGTCCCCGATGAACGTATTTCTCACCGGCGTGTCCGGTCAACTCGGTCGCGCGCTGGTTCCCCGGCTCGTCGGTCACGTCGTGACCGCGCCGTCGGAGTCTCAGGCCGACGTCACCAGCCCCTCGGTGGTTGACGTGATTGCCCGCGCCGAGCCCGACGTGGTCATCCACGCCGCGGCCTACACCGACGTCGACGGCGCCGAGGCCCATCCCGATCTGGCGTTCGCAGTGAATGCGCGCGGCAGCCGCCACGTGGCGGAGGGCGCGGCCAGGGTCGGCGCCCGCTTGATCGCGGTGTCCACCGACTACGTCTACGACGGCGCCAAGCCGACTCCGTATCGCGAGGATGACGCCACCGCGCCGCTCGGCGTCTACGGGCGATCGAAGCTCGAAGGCGAGCGGGAGATGCTCAAGGTCCTGGACGGGACGCTCATTCTCCGCACCGCCTGGCTCTACGGCCGTGGCAAGAACTTCGTCGAGACGATCCTCCGGCTGGCGGCCGAGCGGGACGAACTGCGCGTGGTGGATGACCAGGTGGGCTCGCCGACCTCGGCGTCCGACCTCGCGTCGGCGATCGTCTCGCTGCTGGCGATCCCCTGCGCCGGCGTGTACCACGCGGTCAACTCGGGGACCTGTTCATGGTATGTCTTCGCCCGCGAGATCCTGGCCCTCTCGGGTCTCGAACGGCGCGTGGTGCCGATCTCCTCGGCCGAACTGAAGCGGCCGGCCCCCCGGCCGGCGAATTCCGTGCTGGACTGTTCCAAGCTGCGATCGCTGGGCATCACGATGAGGCCGTGGCGGGAAGCGCTCGTCGACTACCTGCGGGCGCGATGAGCG
>Ga0154928_139_pt1 | contig 33819 bp, 35 predicted proteins | sample RifCSPhighO2_01_FD_105896 | JGI IMG/M metagenome (GOLD analysis project Ga0154928, IMG submission 105896) | Nitrospirae bacterium RIFCSPHIGHO2_01_FULL_66_17 | reverse complement strand
GACGATTGCAGTCTGCGCCGTTGGCGCAGTGCGGATTTACCCTGATCGAGATCACGATCGTGGTGTTCATCCTCGCCCTGGTCGCCATGCTGGTCGCGCCGCGCCTGCAGCGTGTCGTCGGGGGCGACGCGCGATCGGCGTCGCGCGACCTCGCGGGGCTGGCCGCCGCCCTCGTTCAGGAGGCGATCGCGACCCGCACGATCCAGCGGCTGTATTATGATCTGGACACCGACGAGTTCTGGGTGACGACGCTGGTGTCGCGTGGCGGCGTCCTCGAAGAGGGGCCGCCGGTCGGGCCCAAACGGGCGCTGCCCGCGGAGGTCCGCTTCGAGGACGTGGCCACCCCGCATCATGGTCTGGTGACGGATGGCACGGCGTTCACCCAGTTCTTCCCGTCGGGCGGCGTCACGCGGACGGCGATTCACCTCGAGGAGGGCGATCGGTTGAACGGCATCAATAAGCGGCCGTCGCGCTACACCCTCACGATCAACCCAATCACCGGCCGGGTGACGGTGGTCGCGGGCTACGTCGACGGGAGGCCACGATCTACCGTCACGCTAGACACGACCGCCTCGTGATGGCTCCGACGCAGCGAACCTCGACGCGGGTGGCCGGCTTGCTTCGCGATCCGCAAGGAAGGGGCGATTTTCATTCTGCGCCGTCGGCGCAGTGCGGATTTACCCTGCTCGAAATCATGGTGGCGCTCGCCGTGATCGCGGTGGCGTTCGTCGCGCTACTCGGCCTCCGCAACCGGGACATGGTCCTCCACGACGAGGCCCGCGCCGTCATCGCGGCCACGGCGCTGGCGCAGCAACGGATGGCCGACGCGACCATCGGGGGGTTCCCCGACCTGGGGACCAGCGAAGGCCGGTTCGACGACGCGCACGCGCGGTTTACGTGGCGGCAGGAGGTGAGCCCCACCGGCCTGTTCTCGACCGATCTCGTCCGGGAGGTGCGCGTCATGGTGGCCTGGGGCGAACCCTCCCGTAACGAGCGCGTCGATCTGGTGAGCTACGTCTTCCAGCGTCCAAAGACGGGGGGCGGGGCGTGAGCGGGAGGCAACTATCTACCGTCACGCTAGAGCCGCGCGGCGGCTTGCTTCGCGATCCGAGAGGAAGGGGCGATTTTCATGCCGCGCCTTTGGCGCAGCGCGGATTTACTCTGATCGAAGTGGTGGTGGCGATCGGGCTGTTAGCGATCGTGATGACCCTCGTGTACGGCGCGTTTGCGCGCAGCGTGGACGTGACGCGCGACACCGCGGAGGCCAGCGAGCGGATGCGCCAGGTGCAGGTCATCACGGAGCGCCTGGTGGACGAGCTGTCGGCCGCGTACTGGTTTGCCGACAACGGCGGGCGTGGACGGTTCGAGGGATCGAGCGACACGGCCGCCGGGGCGGATACGCGCCGGGACCGCCTGGTCTGGACGACGTTCGCCCACCGGCGGTACGTGGCCGACCGCCCCGAGTCCGACGTGTCGCAGATCGAGTATCGGGTCGAGGCCGACCCCGACGGCGCGACCGGACGGCTGGTGCGGGAGGAACGATCCAACGTCCTCAGTGACGCGCCGTGGGCCGTTCAGACCGACGACATGGCCGAGGGCGTAACGGAGTTCAAGCTCCGATACCTCGCAGGCGCCGACTGGGTGGACGCGTGGGAGGCGAAACCGCGCCAGGGCCTGCCGAGAGCGGTCGAGGTGACGGTCGGGCTGGCGGGCGTCGGCCGCGCGCCCGCCGAGCGCGTCCGGACGGTGGTGGCCCTGCCCCTCGCCGGGACGCGGTGAGGCCGTGGCGCCCGCGCGGGCCGGCACGATGAGCCCGGCACGGGATGGCTCGGCGCGGGTTCCGTGGCGGTCGGCGGCCGCGTACGCCCTCTACGCCGTGGTCGCGGCGGGCCTGTTTCTGGTCCTGACGTTCCCGTACGAGCGCCTGCAGGCGGCCTTGGTGGCCGGGGTCGCGCGGAGCACGCACGCCCGGGTGACGGTGGAGTCCGGCCGGTTCCTCTTCCCCCTCGGCGTGGGGTGGCGGGGCGTGCGGTTCGAGCCGGCGGGAGACCGCGGCCGCTTATTGGTGCCGTTCAACGCGCTGACCGTGGATGCGGTCCGCGTCCGGCTCGCGCTGTGGCCGTTGCTGCGGCGGACGGTCGACGCCGACATCGCGTGGGAGGCGTATGGCGGCCGGTCGCGCGGGACGTGGGTGTTGCGCCCGGCGCCGGGGGGCGCGCGGTTCGCGCTGGACCAGGTCGGCCAGGGGTTCGAACTGGCGCGCCTGCCGTTTCTTCCCCCGGGCGACTGGCGGGGCACGCTGCGGCTCGATCTGACCTGCCGGTGGACCAACGAGGCCTGGTGGAGCGGCGAGGGCGCGGGGTCGGCGGAGGTGACGGGGTTGCGGATCGACGGGCTGACGGCGGCGGGCGTTCCCATCAACGGGATCGAGTTCGACACGATCGCCGCCCAGGTTGCGCTCAAGGGCGGGACGGTGACGGTCCAGCGCTTCGCGGCGGGCGGGGCGCTCGGCACCGCCTCGGGCGAGGGCACGGTCCTCGTGCGGATGCCTTGGAGCGAGAGCATTCTCAACCTCACGCTCAAGCTGTCGCCCTCGCCGGGGGCCACCGCGCGCGTGCCGCTGCTGGCCCTCGCGGGGACCAAGGGCGGTCCGATCACGGTGCATATCGGGGGTCGGCTTGGGAGGCCCGACGTGACACTCAACGGGACACCGATTTCGTAGCGGGATGCGCGGGGCGGGATTCGATATCGGCGCGCGGGCGCTTACGCTCGCGGTGGTGAATCGGGGGCTCAAGGGCGTTCGGATCGAGCGCGCCGTCACGCGGCGGGTGCCCGAGGGCGCCGAGGGCCCGGTCGAGACGCTGCGGGCGCTCGCGCGGGAAGCGGCGCCGGGGGCGCAACCGGTCGCGCTCGGCGTGCCGGTTCACGCCGTATCCGCGCGGGCGGTCACCCTGCCGTTCACCCAGCGGGAGAAGCTCGACGCCGTCCTCCCGTCCGAGCTCGAGGGGCAGTTGCCGTTCGAGCTCGACGAGGTCGTGGTCGCGGCGTCGCTCGTGTCTCAGGCGGAGGGGCGCTCGCGCCTCCTGGCGGCGGCCGTTCCGAAAACGACTTTGCGGGCCCGGCTGGAGGAGGCGGCTCGCGCGGGGCTCGATCCCCGCGTGGTGACCGTGGACGCCGAGGCCCTCGCGCATGCCGCCGAGGTCTGGCTGCCGCTCCGTCCCGACCTGGCGCTGATCCACCTGGACGATCGGTGGATCTCGGTGGCGCTGCTCGACGGCCGGCGCCTGCGGGCGATGCGGGGCGTGCCTTGGGACGGCGAGGCGGCGAGGCGCGCGGCGGCCGAGTCGGGGATCGAAGCCGAGGCGCTCCGGGAGGCAACCATCTACCGTCACGCGAGAGACGACGCCGACCGGGCCTCGGCCGCTCGCGCGGCGGACGCCCTGGTTCCCGCGCTCCGGACCGCGGTCGACGAGTTGCGGCGCACCCTGCACGCCGACGCGGTCGACTCGGGCCGGCGCGTCGGGGCGATGGCGCTGAGCGGCCTCTGGTCGGATCTTCCGGAGGTCGGCGCGTTCCTCGCCGACGCGCTGGGGCTGGAGCTCGTCGCGTGGCCGTCGGTGCCGATCGGCGGTGCGCCGCGGCCGCTCGCGCCGGTCGCCCTCGCGGCCGGTCTGGCGCTCGCGGGGCTGGCCCGCGACCGCGGCCGCATCGACTTCCGCCGGGGGGAGTTCGCGTACGGTCGGGAGCGGGCGGGGGTGCGCAAGCGCGCGATGATCGCGGGCGTCATGGCGGCGCTCGTGCTCGCGGCGGGCGTCGCCGACCTGGGGGTGCGAGCCGCCGGGAAGGAGCGCCGGTACCGCGAGGTGCAGGACCGGGTGCGCGCGGCCTTTCAGGACGCGCTCCCCGGAGTGACGACGATCGTGAGCGAACCCGATCAGCTCCAGGCTGCGATCGACACGCTCGCCAAACAGCGGGCGTTTCTCGGCGGCGAGGTTGGCGCGCTCGACATCCTGTTGAAGCTGACCGACGCGATCCCCAAGGACAGCGGCATCGCGGTGTCCGATCTGACCATCGATCAGGACAAGGTCCGGATCGAGGCGGAGACCGCGTCGTTCGACTGGGTGAACCGCATCGAGGGCGCGCTCTCGAAGGCGCCCTTTGTCGGCCGTATCGTGGTGAGTGACGCCAAGACGACCGCCGACCAGTCCAAGGTCCGGTTCCTGATGACCATCACGCTGAGAGAAGGTGTGTGATGCGGGACCGCCTCCTCGCGTGGTGGCGCGAGCGGAACGAGCGCGAGCGCGTCGTGCTGGGGCTGGGCGCGGTCGCCGTGGCGGTCCTGGCGGGGTACGGCCTGGTGGTCGATCCCCTGCTGATTCGGAGCGCGCGGCTGGATCGAGTGATCGTCCAGCGCCAGGCGGATTTGGACCGCGTGGTGCGTCTCGCCGCCCAGTACAAGGACGCGGCGGAGCGGGTCTCGGCGCTGGACCGCCGGGTCGCCCGCCCGGGCGCGTTCTCGCTGCTCTCGTTTCTCGAAGAGGCCGCGGTGACTCAGCAGATGCGAGGCCGGCTGACGTCGATTCGTCCCCAGCCGAGCCAGACGCTCCCGCCGTATCGCGAACTGAGCGCGGAGGTCAAGTTGGAGAGCGTCACCCTGCCCCAGATCGTCGCGTACCTGACCGCGCTCGATCGCGCGCCCCAGCGGCTCCGGGTCAAGTCCCTCCGCCTCAAGACGCGGTACGCCGATCCGAAACTGCTCGACGGGTCGTTCGTGGTCTCGACCTATGACAAGCCGTCCTGACCGGCGGGCCGCTCGGCCGGGCGAACGCGGGATGGCCCTCGTGCTCACGTTGCTCGTCCTCGTGCTGCTCGTCACGGCGGTGCTCGAATTCGACCGATCCACCCGGACGATGGTGAAGGCCGCGGGCAACTTCCGGGACGGGATGAAGGCGTTTCACCTCGCGACGTCGGGCATCGCCGCCGCGCAGGCGCTCCTGAAGGACGATCTGGTCCGGCACGGCGGCCGCGACGACTTGACCGAACTCTGGGCGACGCCGCTCCCGCCCTACCCCCTGGGGGACGGGACGGTCGCGGCGTGGATCCAGGACGAGGGGGGGAAGATCAACGTCAACATGCTGGTGACCCCGAGCGGGACGAAACCCTCGGTTCCGCTTCAGATCGAGCAGCTCAAACGCCTGTTCCGGCTCAAGGGGCTCGACCCCGCGCCGGTCGACGCGATCGTGGATTGGCTGGATCGGGACGAGATCGAGGAGCCCTCCGGCGCGGAGTCGGCGTACTACGAGCGCCTGGATCGGCCGTACCGCTGCCGCAACGGCCGGATGGACACCCTGGCCGAGTTGCACCTCGTCAAAGGCATCTCCGACGAGGTGTACCGCACGATCAGCCCGTACTTGACGGTCTACACATCCGACGAGAGTATCAACGTCAACACCGCCGACCCGGTGGTGCTGCAGACACTGCCGGTGCCTGGCCAGGATGGCGCTGTCGCGTTCCCGCTCGACGACAAGCAGGTGGAGACGATCGTCGATGCCCGGCCGTTCGCCGCCAAGGGCGATCTGATCAAGGTCCCCGGCATGACCTCGGCCGTGGTCAGCCAACTGCTGCCGCGAATTACCGTGGCCAGCTCGTGGTTCTCGGTCTACGCGGAAGGCGAGGCCAACGGCGTGAAAAAGGGCGTTCTGGCGGTCGTGGACCGCTCCCGCGGGGAGCCCACCTTACGCTACTGGCGGCTGGCCGATTAGAAGCCTGTCCATGAATGGCCATCTGCTGCGTTGCCGGCTGCGCATCCGGTCCTCACGTACGGAACAGTACGCTCCGGTCCGGGTGCTCGCCGGCGCCTTGCATCTGGCGCATTCCTGAACAGGCTCCAACTGCCGAATGTTCAGACCGGTTCCTAGCCGTTCCCCCCGGTTCGGTTCAGAATAAACCCCCACACGGAGGAGTCTAGATGAATATGAACGTGGTCTTTGGGCGGAGCCGCGCGCCCTTGATGGCGGCGCTGGTTCTTGTGTTTCTCTCGTGTCCCCGACCCGGCTTGGCGACGATGCCGGCCGCCCCACTCGACGTGTCGCTCGATTTCGGCGGGCCGGTCGCGGTGGACGCGGACGTGACCGTGACCCTCCGCGCGAGGCCCCTGGTGGACGCGCCGAGCCTGTCGCTGTCGATCACTCTCCCGGACGGCGTGGATCTCGTGTCGGGGACGACGACCTGGGAGGGGGCGGCGCGGGCGGGCGATGTTCGAACATTGATGGTGACGATCCGGCCGCGGAAGGCCGCGCCGGCGGTCATCCAGGGCGCCGCGATGCTGAAATTCGCCGACGGGACCACGCTCGGCGACGCCCGGTCGCTCATGCTCCCGCTGGGTGACCCGTCCAAGCACAAACTCAACCTTCCCCCCCCCAAGAAAACCAAGACGGGTGAATCGGTTATCGAATATCGCGACGAGCCGTGACCTGCCGTGTCGCCGGCGTCGGCTGGCGCGCGCGGCGGCGATCGCCGGCCTCGCGGGCCTCATGGGGTGCGGCTCCGGAGGCGGCGGCACGCCGATCGGCGACCTCATCTGCCGGGGGCAGGGCGTGGTGGTCGGCGGGAAGGTCACCTTCGTCAAGCGCTTATACAGCCCGCAGGGGTTGACCGGCGAACGGATCATCAAGCCGGTTCGCTACGGTGCGGTCGAGATCGTCCGCGAGGTCGACGGCAGCGTGGTCGCGACCACGTTTACCGACAAGAACGGGTCCTACTGCACCGACATCCCCACGCTGACGAGCTTTTCCACCGTCTATCCACGGGTCGCCTCGAGGACCGATCCCCAGAAGTTCAAGATCGTCGTGACCAGCGACAACGTCGAGCTCTACAGCCGGCCGGGCGACCCGTTCGACGCGTCCAAGCCGGGAGTTAATAAGCGGGATTTTCCGCTGCCGCTCATGGTGCAGCTTTCCGGCGGGGTGGCGTATCCGTTTTCCGGCGCCTTCAACATCATGGACGTGCTGACCACCGGGGCCGAGAAAGCCGTCGCATTGACCGGGCAGGCGCCCGCCGAACAATTGTATGGCGTGTGGCGGCCGGGGACATTCTTCGGGGATGGGACCTTCGGGACGTATTTTGGCGGCGATGAGCAGACTGGCGACGCATTCATCGTGCTCTCGGGGGGGGACGGCGGAGGTCCGGACAACGGGGATCATGACGAGTACGACGACGACGTGATCCTCCACGAGTTCGGGCACTTCATGGCCTACAGCTTTTCAAAGCCCGCCGAAATCGGCGGCGCGCACTATCTGAACGACAACAGCCAGGACATCCGACTCGCGTGGTCCGAGGGGTGGGCGACATTCTTGTCGGCTGCGATCCGCGAGAGCCCGGTGATGGTGAACACCTACGCGGGCGATCCGGGGAGTCCGAATCGCGGCCTCAGCTACGCGTTCGATATCGAGAAGCCCTACTCCGCCGTGCTCACCGGCATCGGGACCCCGCTCGAGGACTACGGTACCTACACGACCAGCGAGATCGCGGTGGCGGCAGTGCTCTGGGATTTGCTCGACGGCTACGGAGAGGGCGGGGACGTCTCCGCGGAAGGTCTCCAGCGCGTGTGGCAGATCATGAGCCGATTCAGAACGGTGCCACCGCCGACGGGCACGCTGGAAAGTTTCGCGGGCTATTTCAAGGACCTCTTCGGTCCGACGAGCTTTTCGAATTTCGCGACCACGGCGACGCTGCGGAAAATCGAGTTCGTGCCGGATGCGTACGAGAGCCGCCCCGACGATGTGATGGTGAGCGCTCCGGACGCCGGCCTGGCTCCGACTTGCCACACGCTCTACCCGGCTGGGGATGTGGATTACGTGAAGTTCACCGTTGATGTGCCTCGATCCGTGAAGGTCGAGACGTTCAACCTGAGCAACGGGGCCGACACGTTTCTGCAAATAGTGAATGCGACCGGGGCAGTCGTGGTGGTGAGTACCGTGAAGGTGGAGAACGATGACGCGGCGATTCCTAAAACGGTCCAGCTCGGGGTGTGCAACCGGGCCGTCCCCTTGCCTGCGTTCTATCGCGATATGGGAGTGAACAACGGGGAGCGATTGGCCTCCACGGTCGTGTTCGACGCCCAGCCCGGCCCCTATTACGCCAGGGTCACCGCGTCCCTCAAGGGCCCGTCAGCCGGAGCCGGCACGATGGGTTCATACGGCCTGCTCGTGACTCTGGAGGCGCCGCTTCCCTGAGCCGCTGAAACCGCGCTGTCCACAGCCGATCCACATGTGATCCCCTCCGACTCACAGGTATATCCACAACATCTAGTTGGTTTATGACTTGCATGGCCCCGTATCTTGTGCTTTTCCCTTGACAGGGACATTGTGACGAGCGTAGGATGCGGCGCTCTCGATATCTCGATTCTCGAGGAGAGATAATCCAGCACCTCACACGGTGTGAAAAATTTTCCCGAACGTGATCGATGCGTCATCCGACCTTATCGCTTCAATCATAAAGCAAGTCCACACCAAGGAGGGTTTCGTATGAACGAAGGCGCCCAGACGGCGGTGACGGGTGAGCCGATCCGGAATGGTTCCGCACGCCAGGCCCCGCGGCTCTCACCTAACGCCCTGCGGGTTCTCAAGAAACGGTATCTGGCCAAGGACGAGCGCGGCCAGGTGACCGAAACCCCGCAGGAACTGTTCGAGCGCGTGGCGCGCAACATTGCCCAAGCCGAGCGGCTTTACGGCACCGAGGCGGACGTGGAGCGGGCCGCCGAGGCGTTTTATGCGTTCATGGCCGAGACGGACTTTCTGCCCAACTCCCCCACCTTGATGAACGCGGGACGCGAGTTGCAGCAGTTGTCCGCGTGCTTCGTGCTGCCCGTCGGCGATTCGATGGAAGAGATCTTCGAGACGGTCAAGCAGGCCGCGATCATCCACAAGACCGGCGGCGGCACGGGGTTCTCGTTTTCCCGGCTTCGGCCGAAGGACGACGTCGTGCGGACCACCGGCGGCGTCGCGTCGGGGCCGGTCTCGTTCATGAAGGTGTTCAACCACGCGACCGAGGCGGTCAAGCAGGGCGGAACGCGGCGGGGCGCGAACATGGGCATCCTGCGGGTGGATCACCCCGACGTCCTGGAATTCATCACCTGCAAGACCGACACGAAGGAGATCACGAATTTCAACATCAGCGTCGCGATCACCGATCGATTCATGGAGGCGGTGGAGCGGGGCGAGGAGTACGATCTGGTCAGCCCGCGCCGGGGCGAGGTCGTCCGGCGCCTGCCCGCCCGCGAGGTGTTCGACACGATCGCCCAGGCGGCGTGGCGCAACGGCGAACCCGGTCTCTTTTTCATCGACGTGACCAACCGCGCGAACCCGACCCCCCACATCGCGGCGATGGAGGCGACCAATCCGTGCGGCGAGCAACCGTTGCTCCCGTACGAGTCGTGCAATCTCGGCAGCATCAACGTCGAGCGCCACGTCATCGAGCGCGACGGGCGGTATGAGGTCGATTGGGCGAGGTTGGAGTCGAGTGTCCGGACCGGCGTCCGCTTTCTCGACGACGTCATCGACATGAACAATTACCCGATTCCCCAGATCGAGGCAGTGACCAAGGCCAACCGGAAAATCGGCCTCGGCATCATGGGCTTCGCGCGGCTGCTGTTCAAGCTGGGTATCCCGTATGACTCGGAGGAGGGCGTCGAGATGGGGCGCCGGGTGATGAAGTTCTTCCGCGATGTCGGCTACGACGAGTCCAAGCGACTGGCCGACGCGCGCGGACCCTACGCGTACTGGGAAGGTTCGCTGCACCAGCAACAAGGCCACCGGCTGCGCAATTCCTACGTGACCACGGTCGCGCCGACCGGCACGATCTCGATGATCGCCGACACCTCGGGCGGCTGTGAACCCGAGTTCTCGCTCATCTGGTACAAGAACGTGATGGACGGCGAGCACCTCCCCTACGTCCTGGACGACTTTATCCAGGTGGCCAAGCGCGAAGGGTTCTGGCGGGAGGATCTCATCCAGCAGATCCTGGACAACCACGGCTCCGCGCGCGGACTGGCCTGCGTTCCCGCGCACTGGCAGCGGGTGTTCGCGACCTCCCACGACATCGCGCCGGAGTGGCACGTCAAGATGCAGGCGGCCTTTCAGGCGCATACCGACAGCGCGGTGTCGAAGACGATCAACATGCCGGCCAACGCGACGGTCGAGGACGTGAAGAAGGCCTACCTGATGGCGTACAACCTGGGGTGCAAGGGCATCACGGTGTACCGCGACGCCAGCCGGGAAGAACAGGTCTTAAACGTCGGCCAGTCGTCGAAGGTGGCGCAGGCGGCCCCGGTTCAGCCGGAGCCGGTCTCGGCACCACCCCCCGCGCCGACGACGCAACTGATCATGCCGAAGCCGCGGCCGCGAACGACCACGGGCAGCACGAGCCGGACCAAGACCTCGTGCGGCGATCTCTACGTCACGGTCAACCAAGACGAGGCCGGCCGCGCGTTCGAGGTCTTCAACATGATGGGCAAATCCGGGGGGTGCGAGGGCTCCTTCAACGAGGCGATCGGCCGCTTAATTTCGCTCGCGCTCCGCGCCGGCGCCGATCCCCAGGCGATCGTCAAGCAGCTTATCGGGATCCGTTGCGATAAGCCCTACGGCCTCGGCCCCGACCGCGTCCTGTCCTGCTCCGACGCGATCGCCAAAAGCCTCGCCGAAAACCTTGCTTCCAAGGCCCCGGCGGTGGATCCCCAGGCGAAGCCATTCGCCATGCTGCTGGATCATCGGACCGGCAAGGTGACATTCCCGTGTCCGGACTGCGGGTGCGAGCTGAAATTCGAGGAAGGGTGCGAAAAGTGCGGCGTGTGTGGGTACTCGCGCTGTAGCTAAGAACCTTATCCACCGGGGCACAGATGACTAGGGGGACGAACCGGCCAGGTGGCCGGTTCGTCCACAAGCGAAGTTTCTTCTTAAGTTTCAATAGCGTTGGTGCCATTGGCGAGAAAGAAATGCCACAAGCCACTCTTTCGTCGCTCAAGAGGGAAAGGGGGCAATTCCATCAATAACGGTCAGTCGCGGCCGTCTCAAGTGATGAAGATTTGGTCTGAATAAGGGAAGTTGAGTCTCACTTTTTCCCCCTGCGTTAGATCCATCCCCGTGTTCCCGCGGTAAATTCCCACCGGAACCTATTGGCACCGTACGTGCACTTCCCAGCCCGTGGTTTGGGTCGGACCGGAAAGCAACCTCGGATGGAGCAAACAATGGAAAGCGGTGCCCTGCTGACGTTGGTGAGACCGGAAGAAGCCAGAAAAGCCGAGTTTGAAGAGATCACGCTGAAGTACCTTGACTCGCTGTACGGTTTTTCCCTCGTGTTGACCGGCAACAGCGACGATGCGCACGATTTGGTTCAGGACGCGTACCTGCGAGCCTACCGGTTTTACCACCGGTACGAGCAGATCACCAATTACAAAGCCTGGCTGTTCACCATCACCAAGAACCTGTTCATCAATCGGTATCACCAGCGTGCGCGCGAGGTGTCGCTGACCGAGCTCGAGGTGGTGGAAGATGATCCGTACGAGTCGCCCAAGGATGTGTTGGTGGCGGCGAGTGGCCGGCACGAGAAGGGGGTCTTCCGCCAGGATTTCCAGCGCGCGATGGATGCGCTGCCGGAAAAACTGCGCCTCGCCGTGCTGCTCAAGGACGTCGAAGGATTTGACTACAAAGAGATCGCGGAGATCATGAGCTGTCCGCTCGGCACGGTCATGTCGCGGTTGTCTCGCGGCCGCAATCTTCTGAAGAAATTGCTCAAGGACTACTGGGCTGGTGCCTCCCGCCAGACCCGCCTCCATCACGCCGAGCACGCCGTGGCCTGAGCGGCGGGCGTTCCCCTCGTCGCAGCGGGATGATGATCGACGTCCGTTAACGGGGATCGTCCCACCGCATTCTGTCACCCTGTGCACCGGATCCCGATGGACGATTGCTCCGCGATCAGGAAGGTGATGCATCCCCATCTAGACGGGGAGCTGGACGCGAAGGATTCGATGCGGACCCAGACGCATTTAACCGCCTGTCCATCGTGCCGCGAGATCTTCCTCGCCGAAAAGGAATTCCTCGATCTCCTGAGAAAGCATCTGACGCCAAGCCCCGCGCCGCCGTCGGTGCGCGTGCGCGTCGCGAGCGTTCGGAGCCGCGACGTCCGATCCGACCACCCCTAGGAACCTGTCCGAGTATTCGATCGTTGGAGTCTGTTCAGGAATGCGTCAGATGCCAGGCGCCGTGAGCACCGCACCGGAGCGTACGCGGTGGGTACGTGAGGAGCGGATGCGCAGCGGCAACGCCGCAGATGACCATTCATGGACAGGTTCCTAGCATCCATCGTCGCCCCCTCACCCCAACCGCACTCCGCGGCGAGCAACCCATGGAGGCCGGTCGTGTTTGAGATTGTTCAAGGATTCTGGTAGTCTGGCGCGGTACCGACTGATCGGAACCGCGCTGCCCCTGAGTCAGGAGATCTCCCATTCCACGCCGTTCGCCACCCCGCAAAATTCCGGCGACGATGGCTACCCAGCACCCCGATCACGCCGGCGTCCCCCCGTGGAAAAAGAATGGCGACGCCTTCATTTCGGCGCAGGAGGAGGTGGAGGAGTGCGTCTCGGCGTTTCGGGATCTCAAATGCCAGGAGTACATGTGGGACTGGGAAGGCAAATACGTCGACGAGGCGGTCGTCGACAAACTTTTCTCCAAGTACTACGACTTCTTTAAGAAGAAGACGCTGGGCGGGGACGTGTTCCTCACGTTCCGGCTCCCGAACATCTGGGAGGAAAAGGGCTACCGCCTGGCGCGCGCGTACATCGGGATCCTGACGTTCGAAGATCTCGCGCACGATCTGGGATTTAAGCATCCTCCGGTGTTCGAGGTCATCCTTCCGATGACCGACGATGCCAAAAAATTACTCCACCTTCAGAAGACGTTTTCCCAGGTGGCCGCACTCAAGCACCAGGCGTTCGGCGACAAGGAAAAGCGGTTCACGTATTTGAGGGTGATCCCCCTCATCGAGGGCGTCTCCCACCTCACCGCATCGCGTAAAATCCTGATGGAGTATCTGGATCTCCACCGGCGGGAGTACGGGGCGGCGCCGGATTATTTGAGGCCGTTCGTGGCCCGCTCCGCCCCCTCGCTCAACGACGGTCTCGTTCCCGCCACGATCGCGGCCAAGATTGCGCTCTCGGAGTACTACCGCTTCGAGGACGAAACCGGGATTCCAGTGTTTCCCATCATCGGTGTCGGCTGTCTTCCCTTCCGCGGGGGGCTCTCGCCGCGACGGGTGGATGCGTTTCTCCGTGAGTATCCAGGGGTCCGCACCGTGACGATTCAGTCGGCGTTCCGGTACGACTATCCCCTGAGCGAGGTGACGCGCGCGATCGGCGTGCTCAATCGCGCGCTCGGAAAGCATCGCGCCCCGCTGTACACCGCTGACCAGGTGAGACGCGGCGGCCAGATCAACGCGCTCTTCTCGGCCGAATACAAGGTCACCGTGGAGGCGCTGGCGGATCGGATCAACGACCTGTCGCGGTTCATCCCTCAGCGGCGCGAGCGGATGCTGCACTTCGGCCTGTTCGGCTACGCGCGCGGCGAAGGGGGCGTTCGGTTGCCCCGCGCGATCGGCTTCACGGCCGCGCTGTACTCGATCGGCGTTCCCCCGGAGCTGATCGGGGCGGGACGCGGGTTGCGAGCGGCAAAAAAGCGGGGACTGCTCGACGACCTGGAGTCCATCTACGTGAATTTTCGGGCCGATCTCATCGAGGCGGGACAGTACCTCAACAAGGAAAACCTCAATTTTCTGGCCAAGCAGGACACGGCGTGGGCGACCGTTCAGGACGACGTCAAGCTGCTTGAAGTGCATTTCGGCGAAGAGCTGGGGCCTCGTCGATCCGAGCACTACCTCCACCGCAACCTCGTGTCGAGCGCGTACCTCCTCTGGCGCGAAGGGAGGGAGTTCGGGGAGTACATTCTCGATGCCGCCAAGATCCGCCGAAGTCTGGGGTGACCCGTGGGATGGACGGCTGCGCTGCAACACACGAGAAAGTCTAGGGAAATTTTCTTGACTTTCCGTTGTGGCTTCTCTACACTACGTCGGTTGTGCCGAAATGCGTCTATGAAGAGATTAGGCGGTGTGGGACGGACTGACAGCAAAGTTTGAGTCGATCTTCAAGCGACTCCGCGGACGGGGTCTCCTCGACGAGGCCGCCGTGACGGAGGCGCTCCGCGACGTGCGCCTGGCGCTGCTGGAGGCCGACGTGCACGTCAAGGTCGTCAAGACGCTCCTGGACGCCGTCAAAGCGCGGGCGCTGACACAGGAGGTCTTGCACAGTCTGACCCCGGGCCAGCAGGTCGTCACCATCGTGTGGGAGGAACTGCGCGCGCTGCTCGGAGAGGCTCACCGCCCGGTGCAGTTGGCGCCCAACCCGCCGACGGTGGTGATGCTTGTGGGGTTGCAGGGTGCCGGGAAGACCACGACCGCGGGAAAGCTCGCGCGGGTGTTTCACGCCGAGGGCCGCCGCGTGCTGTTGGCGGCCGCCGACTTAAAGCGCCCCGCCGCGATTCGCCAACTCGAGGTCATCGGCGGGCAGGTGGGGGTGCCGGTCCACGTGCCGGCCGACGAGCGGTCCGCGGAGGCGGTGTGCCGGTCGGCCGTGGCCAGGGCCGACCGCGGGGGGATCGACGTGGTGGTGCTCGATACCGCCGGGCGCCTGCAGATCGACGACGAGTTGATGGGCGAACTGGCGGCGATCCGCGACGCGGTGCGGCCCCATGAGGTGCTGCTGGTGGCTGATGCGATGACCGGACAAGCGGCGGTGTCGATCGCCGAGCAGTTCGACCGCCGGGTCGGGGTGACCGGGATCGTGCTGACCAAGACCGAGGGCGATGCCCGCGGGGGCGCCGTCCTGTCGATGCGCGCGGTGACCGGCAAGCCGATCCGGTACGTGGGGGTGGGGGAGTCGCTTGCGGCGCTCGAGCCGTTTCATCCCGAGCGCGCGGCGTCCCGCATCCTGGGGATGGGCGACGTCGAGAGCCTCGTCGAGCGGGCGCGGGAGGCGTTCTCGCAGGACGACGCCCGGGCGCTGGAGCGGACGCTGGGGACCGACGCGTTCACCTTCGACGAGTTCAGGGCGCAGGTGCAACAGGTCAAGAAATTGGGATCGCTGTCGGATCTCGTGGCGATGATTCCCGGGGGCGCCAAGCTCGCCGAGCGCATGGAGGGGAACGGCGCCGAGCGCGATCTGGTGCGGGTCGAAGCGATCGTGAACTCGATGACGGCCGAGGAGCGCCGGCGCCCCGATGTGATCAACGGGAGTCGCCGCAAGCGCATTGCCCGGGGGAGCGGGACGACGGTTCAAGAGATCAACCAACTGATGAAGCAGTTCGCGCAGGCCAAGAAGATGATGAAAGCCTTGGGTGGGCCCCGCGGGCGGTCGCTTGCCGCCCGCCTATTTTCCGCGTAGGCGCACGGCGCCGGACGGCCCCTGCGGTGGGGCGTTGCCGTTGACGGCGGACCGGTGGGGGAGGCGACGCGTGGCGTTTGAGATCGAGCGGGAGCGCTTTAAGGAGTTGTTCGAGCACACCTCGGACGGCGTGATGGTGATCGATCGGGCGCTGCGGATCCTCGCGCTCAATCCGGCGGCCGAGCGCTTGACCGCCTGCGCCGCGTCCGACGCGGTCGGGACGCGGGTGTGCAGCGAGGTAGCGGTGTGTCAGAACGCGGAGGGGTTCGAGTTGTGCGAGACGGCGTGTCCGGGCGCGGCCGCGCTGGAACGACGCGAGCGCCGGGAGGCGCTGGACGTCAATCTCCCAGGCCGGGGGGGGCAGGTGGTGCCCGCGTCGTGCATTCCGATGACGGCCGCCGACGGCTCGCCCTTGGCGCTCATCTTGATCCGGGATGTCTCGGATCGGGCCGAGCTCGAGGAGCAGATTCTCGCGCACGAGCGGCTCGATCGGGTGACGGGGCTTTACGCCCGCGCCTATTTCGACGACCTCTACCGGCGGGAGATCAAACTCGCCCAGCGGCAACAGCGCGCGCTGGCGGCCGTGATGACCGCCCTCTCGGGGGAGGTGCTGGACGGTCCGGACGCGGATCAGGTGATCCGTCTGGTCGGCGAGGCGATCCGTGCGTCCCTCCGGAAGGTCGACGTGGCGGGACGATACGACCACCAGACCTTCGCGATGGTGCTGCTCGACACGGACGCGGTCGGGGCCGAGAGCCTCATGAGCCGCATCGAGGCCAGGGTCGAGGCGAGTCGAGCGGCGGGGAGGATTCGAGGGGCGCTCGCGGTGCGGCACGCGGTTGGCACGGTCGCACAGGACGGGTATGAAGGGTTGTTGAAAGCGACTCGCGACCGGCTGGCGTGGGGCGTGTGAGGCGAAGAGAAGAGCGGAACGGAAAGGAAAGGGGACGAACGACATGGTGAAGATTCGGTTGGCTCGGCGCGGTCGGCACAAGCGGCCGTTTTATCGGATCGTGGTTGCGGATTCGCGCGCGCCGCGTGACGGTCGGTTCATCGAGGTCCTGGGGACGTATGACCCCCTGGCCGACGCATCGGGGGTCCGGCTCGACATGGGCCGGGCGGAGGGCTGGTTGAAGCAGGGCGCCCAGACGACGGCGACCGTCAAGCAGCTCTTGAAGCGGGCCGGCCTCGGGGCGGCGCCTCAAGGGGGCTGAGCGCGGCGGGCGTGGCGGCGGTGACGGATGCTCGATCGCACCGCCCGCGGGCTCTGATGCCGAGTCGGGATGGGCGATCGCCCGAGGCGGCGCCCGAATCGCCGGTGCTGGTTGCCCGGATCGTCAAGCCGCACGGCTTGCGCGGTGAGGTACGGGTGGAATCGCTCTCCGACGTCTCGGGGCGCTTTCGGGTCGGCGCGACATTCTGGTTGCTGGGTGAGCCGCCGGCCCGCGTGACGGTGGCGGAGGTTCGAGGGGAGCCTCGCGGGGGCGTGTACCTCCGTTTCAAGGAGTGGTCGTCGATCGATGAGGCGGTGGCCGCGCGCGGGCGGTATCTGGCGGTCGCCGAGGCCGAGCGCCCGGCGTTGCCGGAAGGATCCTACTATCACGATCAGCTCAGGGGGCTGGTCGCGTGGACCGAGACGGGCGAACGGGTGGGCGTCGTGCGCGAGGTGTGGTCGACCGGGCCGCACGATGTCCTGGTACTGGACGCCGATGGCGCCGAGCGGTTGCTGGCCTCGGTGAAGAGCGTGGTGGTGGACGTCGATCTCGCGGGCGGGCGAATCATTGTGCGACCGCCGAACGGGTGGCTGGATGACGATGCGCTGTGACATTCTGACGCTGTTCCCCGAGATGATCCGCTCGGTGATCGGAGCCAGCATCCTCGCTCGCGCGCAGGAGCAGGGGCGGCTCGATGTCCGCGTGGTGGACCTGCGGGACTACACCGACGACCGGCATCGCACGGCGGATGACGCGCCCTACGGGGGCGGGGTCGGCATGGTGTTGAAGCTGGAGCCCATCGCTCGAGCCATCGACGCGCTGACCGCCGACGGCGGGCCGCGCCGCTGGATCGTGACGTCGCCCCGCGGGCGACGCTTTTCGCACGAGGCGGCGGCGGAGTGGAGCCGGGATCCCCGTCGGCTGGTGTTTCTGTGCGGGCACTACGAGGGCATCGACGATCGGATCGGCGCGACCGCCCCGTGGGAAGAGGTGTCGATCGGGGATTACGTCCTCACCGGAGGGGAGTTGGCGGCCCTCGTCATGCTGGACGCGACCGCGCGGCTCGTGCCGGGCGTCCTGGGCGATCCGTCCTCGGCCGTGGAGGAATCGTTCGTGGATTCTCTCTTGGAATACCCGCAGTACACGCGCCCCGCGGAGTTTCGGGGACTGCGGGTGCCCGACGTCTTGTTGTCCGGCCATCACGCCGCGATCAAGGCGTGGCGGCGCGAGCAGGCACTGCGGGAGACCCACCGCCGCCGACCGGACCTCCTTGAGCGCGCGGCGGTGAGCGAGGACGAGCGGCGCCGACTGGACGCCCTCGACGAACGGGTCTCATCGTAGGTCAGACGTGATGTCACGGATCTGGAAGCCGGTGCGTCGGCCAATCGAAGATCACGGGGCGAACCCCCGGCGGTGCGCCGGGGCAAGCTTTGGATAGGAGGAAGCCATGAGTCAGATGCAGCGAATTGAAAAACGCCTCTTGAAACCGGAAGCTCCGGCGTTCCAGGTCGGCGACACGGTTCGGGTCCACGTTAAGGTGATCGAGGGCGAGAAAGAGCGCATTCAGGTCTTCGAAGGCGTGGTGATTGGGAGAAAGGGCGGAAGCAACCGCGAAACCTTCGTCGTGCGAAAGATCTCCTACGGCGTGGGGGTGGAACGGATTTTCCCGATCCATTCCCCGTTTGTCGACAAGGTCGAGGTGGTGCGATCCGGTCGCGTGCGGCGGGCCAAGCTCTATTACCTGCGCTCCAAGAAGGGGCGCGCGGCGCGTATCGCCGAGCGGTCTGCGGAGAGCCGGCTCTCGCGGTCGGCCGCCGGGCCGGTGGTCGAGCCGGCGGAAGCGCCGGCCGCCGAGACGCTTCCCGTCTCCTGACCGGTCTCCCCTGGAAGCGGTCGTCGGCCGTGCGCCGATGCTGACCCATGAACGGGAGCTTGAGGCCGACGGCCGTGTCCGCATTGCGGGCGTCGACGAGGCGGGGCGCGGCCCGCTCGCGGGGCCCGTGGTTGCGGCGGCGGTCATCCTGCCCTGGACCCGGCCGATCGACGGCGTGCGGGATTCCAAGCTCATCCCGCCCGCGGAGCGCGAGCAGTTGTATCACCGGATACTCGAGAAGGCGGTGGCGGTGGGCGTGGGCATCGTGGGAGCCCGCGACATCGAACGGATCAACATCCTGCAGGCCACGATCGGCGCCATGGAGGAGGCCGTGTCCCGGTTGAGCGTTCCTCCCGATGCCCTTCTAATCGACGCGGTTCCGTTGCCGCGCCTCCCCCTGCTCCAGCGGGCGATCATCGGGGGCGACCGGCTCAGTTACCTCGTCGCGTCCGCGTCGATCGTCGCCAAGGTCGTTCGGGACCGGCTTATGGACGACTACCACGTCCGCTATCCCCGCTACGGATTCGACGTCCACAAGGGCTACGGGACGCCGGCCCATCTCGATCGCCTGGCGCGTTACGGCGCCTGCGCGATTCATCGTCGGACCTTTCGCGGGGTGCCGGGGGAAGGCGCGTCGCGTGTCCACTGACACGGGCGCGTTCGGCGCGCACGGCGAGGCCGTCGCGGCGGCGGCGCTCGCGCGTCGCGGCTACCGCATCGTGGAGCGCAATTACCGCTCGCGGTGGGGCGAACTGGACGTGGTGGCGTACGACGGCGACACCCTCGTGTTCGTCGAGGTCAAGGCGCGGCGGGGCGCGCAATTCGGCGATCCGGCCTTCGCCGTGGACCGGCGCAAGCAGCGCCGGCTGGTTCGCTTGGCGCAGCAGTATCTGTCGCGCCGGCGACTGGGCGAGCCGTTGTGTCGGTTTGACATCGTCGTGGTGGACGAGCGGCCGGAGGGCCCGCCACGGGTGGATGTCATCACGAACGCGTTCGACGCCTCGTGCGCCGAGTAGGGAGAGCGATGGAGTGTCCGTGTCGATCGCAGAGGACGGGAACCCCGGACGGTAACGCCCCCGCGGCAAGCGGGGCGTGCGTGGCTGGAGAACCATGCTGAGCGGCATCAATACCGACGTGGAGCACGGGGGCAAGATGTACCACGTGCAGACCGAGGACGGGGGGCAGCAGAACCCCGTCATCGTGACCCATCTGTTCGCGGGAGGCGCCATTCTCTCGTCGAAGAAGGTGTCCTACGCGGACGTGATCCAGGCGGGTCCGAACCCCGAGGTGGTGCGGGAAATGATGAAGGCGCAGCACCAGGGGATGATCAAGAGTCTGACGACCGGCCAGTTCGGCGGCGGGGCGACGCCGTCCGCGGCTGCGCCCGAGGCCCCGCCCGTCCCCCCCGTTCCGCCGCGCCCGACCATGCCTCGCGGACGACGGACCCTGGACGAGGTGATCGACGAGCAGTTGGCGTCGCGACGGGGGAAGCCGTCCTGATGTCGCGCCGGACCGTCTCGGCCCAGGCTCCGGCGAGGGCTGGGGCGGGCGGCAACGGACCCGTCGCGATCCAGGTCCTCGACGTGTGGAAATCGTTCCAGGCCGGTCTCGACGTGTTGCGCGGCGTCAGTTTTCACGTGGCGCGGGGCGAACTCGTCGTGATCGAGGGCCCGACCGGCGCGGGGAAGAGCACGCTCTTCCGGCTCATGATCGGAGCGGAGCGCGCCGACGCCGGGACGGTGTTCGTGAACGGGACGGAGATCAGCGGGGGCGGGACGCCCGATCTGGCGGCGGTCCGACGGTCGATGGGGCTGATGGTCCAGGGGATGCCGTTGCTTCCCGCGTTGACGGTGGCCGACAACATCGCGCTGGCGCTCAGGGCGGTCAAGGCCCCGTTTCACGACACGCGCATCCGGGTCTACGAAATGTTGAAGGCGGTCGGGATGGAAGGGCGCCGGACGGCCTATCCTCCGCAACTGTCGGGGGGGGAAACCCAGCGGGTCTGCCTGGCGCGCGCGCTGGTGACGCGGCCCCCGATCGTGCTCGCCGACGAACCCACCGCGCTGCTCGACGAGGTCGCCGCCCGGGAGGTGATCTCGACCCTCCGGGCGACGCACGCCCGCGGCGCGACGCTGCTCGTGGCCACCCACGACCCCGGGCTGGCCGGACGGCTGGGCGCCCGGCGCGTGATCTTACAGGCCGGCCGTGTGGTCGTGGCGGGCCCGGTCGCCGAACGCGCATGAGCCGGGGGCAACGGGCGGCGACGGCGGGCGTGACCCTGACGGCCGCCGTGGTCTTGACCCTGGCCGGCGGCTGCTGGCTGGCGGCGTGGAACGCGTGGACGCTGATGCGCGCGTGGCGGGCCGATGTGAAGGTGGTGGTGTACCTGCGCGACGCGGCCGCCCCGGAGGAGATTGACGCGATTCGCGCGGCCATCGCGTCCGAGCCCGCGGTGCGGACCCACCATCTGGTCACCCAGGCCGAGGCGGAGGCGGAGTTCCTGCGGTTCATGCAGCTCGACCGGTCGGCGCTTGAGGGGCTGGGCGACAATCCGTTTCCCGCCTCGATCGAGGTGTCGGTCGCCGATACGGCGCAAACGCCGAGCGGAATGGCGGCTCTGGCGCGTCGCTGGGCGACGCTCGCGGGGGTCGAGGATGTCAGGTTCGGGGAGGCGCTGATCCGGGACCTGAGCGCGGCCGCCCGGCTCGTGTGGATCGTGGGGGCGGTGATCGGCGGGGCGCTGGCGGCGGCGGTGGCGGTGGTCATCGGCGTGATGGTGCACATTTCGCTGGGGGTGCGCCGAGAGGAAGTTTCCCTGCTCCGTCTGCTGGGCGCGCCGGATGGCGTGATCCTCAAGCCGTTTCTCCTGGAAGGGCTTGCCATCGGGACCATGGGGGGGCTCGCCGCGTCGGCGGTGTTGGGCGGTGCGTGGCTGGCGGTCCACGAGCGGTGGGGTTCGACCTTCGAGGGCCTGCTGGCGGCGTGGATCGATCGGTTGGTGTTTCCGATGGAGTTCGTGCCGCTCTTGATCGGCCTGGGCGCCATCGTGGGGGGGGCGGGAAGCGTTGTCGCGGCTCGACGGGTTCGGCAACTCGCGCCGTAACCGGGGGTGGGGGTGCGGCGGGTTCGCGGTGGGCGTGGTGATCGCACTCTGGCCCGCGCCGCACGCGGCGTGGGCGGTCTCGCCGGCGGACCGGATCGCCAAGGAGCGCCAGGAGCTGGCCGTGTTGCAGCAGGAACTCGATCGGATCAAGAAACGGCGCGATCTCGTCAGTTCGCGGGAGCGATCGGTGGCCGAGCGGCTTGAAGAGACGGCGCGCGTGCTGGGCATCAATCGCCGCGCCCTGCGCCTGGCCGAACTCAGCGCGGCGCAGAAGGATCTTGAAATCGCCGAGGCGACGCGGACCCTGGGGGGCTTGACGCAGCGGGCGGACGACACGCGTCGGAGGGCTCGAATCCGGCTCCGTGAGATCGCGAAATGGAGGACGGCGGCGTACGGGTCCTTCATCCTGGCGGCCGCTCCCGCCGATATGACGATTCGGTATGACACCGTTCGGAAGATTCTCGACCGGGATCGCCGCCTGCTGACCGACGCGCAGGCGGCGGCGGCGAGCGTCACCGTGCAGGTCGCGGCGCTGGAACATCTCAAGGAGGAGTTGGACGCGTTTCGGCGCGACAAGGGCGACGCCCTGGACGCCGTCCTCGCGGAGCGGGAGACGCGGCAGCGCCTCCTCCGCGGGCTCCGGGCGGAAAAGGTCGCCTATACGCGGTCGATTGAGGATCTCGAGGAAGCGTCCCGTCGCCTCGAGAAATTGATCGGCGAGATGGTGCGGGCCTCTCGGCCGCCCACGGGCGGAAGGGGGTTCGCGCAAGAGAAAGGACGGTTGCTCTGGCCGTTGTCGGGAGCGATCGTGGGCGCGTTCGGCCGGCATAAGCATCCGCGCTTCGACACCTATGTGGATCGCAAGGGCGTCGAAATCCGCGCGGCCGACGGTACGCCGATTCGGGCGGTGGCGGACGGCCGGATCGCGTACGCAGACCGCCTCAAGGGGTATGGCATGGTCGTGATCATCGACCACGGGGAGCGCTACCTGTCGCTGTACGCGCACGCCGATGCGCTCCGGGTTCGCCCCGGGGACGCGGTGAGCGCGGGACAGGTCATCGGCACGGCCCGCGACGAGACGGGTGACGACCGCATCTACTTTGAGTTGCGCCATGGCGAAGATCCGCTTGATCCGGTGGCATGGCTGGTGAAACAAGGAGGCAGGGAATGATCGATCAACGCAGACGCTCGGGCTGGCTCTCCCTGGGAATCGTGGCGGTGTTTCTCGCGGGGATGCTGTCCGGGAAGGTGCTGGAGAGCAAGGGGCTGGCCGAGCAAGCCGAAACGTACGAAGAGCTGCGACCGTTCACCGAGGTGCTCAACCAGGTTCAGCGCCACTACGTGGAAGAGACCACGACGCGGGACGTCATTTACGGCGCCATCCGCGGCATGCTGAACACCCTCGATCCCCATTCGGCCTTCATGCCGCCTGAGATGTACAAGGAAATGCAGGTTGATACCAAGGGAGAGTTCGGCGGCCTCGGCATCCAGATCGGCTTGAAGGAGGAGCGGCTGACCGTGATTGCCCCGATCGAGGATACGCCCGCGGATCGGGCGGGGATCAAGGCCGGCGACCGGATCGTCAAGATCGACGGGGTGTCGACGAAGGACGTGAGCCTGATGGACGCGGTCAACAAGATGCGCGGTCCCAAGGGCACCAAGGTTGTCCTCACCGTCGAGCGGGAGGGGGGCGCCGCGCCCTTCGACGTGTCGCTGGTCCGGGAGATCATCAAGATCCAGAGCGTGCGCCACAAGATGCTCGACAACGGCATCGGCTACCTGCGGTTGACGCAATTTCAGGAGCAGAGCGGCAAGGATCTGACCAAGGCGCTGGACGCGCTTCGTTCGCAGAAGGTGCAGTCGCTGGTCCTGGACCTCCGCAATAACCCGGGCGGGCTCTTGACCGCCGCGGTGGAGGTCTCGGAACTCTTTCTGCCGAAGGGCAAAGCCGTCGTGTCGATCAAGGGTCGCCAGGGCAAGGGCGAAGACTACACGGCGGACGGTGCGCACCCGATCCTGGACCTCCCGATGATCGTCCTTGTCAACGAAGGCAGCGCGAGCGCCTCGGAGATCGTGGCCGGCGCGCTGCAGGACTGGGGACGGGCGGTGGTGGTGGGGACGACCACGTTCGGCAAGGGCTCGGTCCAGACGGTCATCCCGTTGAGCGATGGGTCCGGGCTGCGGCTGACCACCGCGAAGTACTACACGCCGAAGGGCCGTTCGATCCAAAACACCGGGATCGATCCCACGATCACGGTCCGCATCGCGCCCGTCAAGGAGGGGCCTCGGCGCCCCGCGGTTCGGGAGCGCGACCTTGAGCGGCATCTCAAAAATGAAAGCGACACGCCGGCCCCGACCACGCCCCAGGAAACCCCCGAGCTGACGCCGATTCCGGATGAACCTCGCGTGGGACCGGATGAGGATCTCCAGCTCCAAAAGGCCATCGAACTGCTCAAAAGCTGGGCAGTATTTAAAGATTTTTTGAACAAGCCTCAGGACGCTCCGGCGGCAGGAGCTGGTAACAGCATCTAACCTGTTGAATTACGGTAAGAAAAAAAGTGCTTGATTTTTGAAAATGGCTTCAGTATATTGTTAGCACTCGACGGCCATGAGTGCTACCACCACCTGTTCAGCAAGGAGGAGATCCGATGGGAACGGAGACGGCAACCCGAAAGAAGGTCAACTTTAAACCGCTCAAGGAGCGCGTGTTCGTCAGCTATTCCGAAGAGCAGGAGCGGACGAGTGGGGGGTTGTACATTCCCGACGCCGCAAAGGAGAAACCGCAACGGGGTCGGATCGAGGCGATCGGCGGCGAAGTGAAGGGAGTCAAGGTCGGCGACGAGGTGCTGTTCGATAAATATTCGGGCAGCAAGATCTCGTTCGACGACACCGATTACCTCATCCTCAAAGAGGAAGACATTCTGGGCGTGTTAGAAAAGTAACGAGGACAGAAACGTCAATGGACTTCGCTTCTCGGCCCGTGAAAACGGGGCCTGTGAGGCGCTACGCAAGCGAGGATAGGAGGAAGAGCGATGGCGAAGCAAATGGTGTTCAGCGAAGAGGCCCGTGCGTCCATTCTCCGAGGGGTGAATCAACTGAGCAACGCCGTGAAGGCGACGCTCGGCCCCAAGGGGCGTAATGCGGTCATCGAGAAGAAGTTCGGCGCGCCGACGATCACCAAAGACGGGGTCACGGTCGCCAAAGAGGTGGAGCTCAAGGATCCGTACGAGAACATGGGGGCGCAACTGGTGAAGGAAGTGGCCAGCAAAACCAGCGACGTGGCGGGCGACGGGACGACGACCGCCACCGTCTTGGCCCAGGCCATCTTTCGCGAGGGGGTCAAGAGCGTCTCGGCGGGCGCCAACTCGATGGACCTCAAGCGGGGCATCGACAAGGCGGTCGAGCTCGTGCTGGAGGAGCTGAAGAAAATCAGTCGGCCGTGTCAAACGAAGAAAGAGATCGCCCAGATCGGGACGATTTCGGCGAACAACGACAAGGCGATCGGGGATCTCATCGCCGAGGCGATGGAAAAGGTTGGCAAAGACGGCGTCATCACCGTGGAAGAAGCCAAGAGCATGACCACATCCCTTGACGTGGTGGAGGGGATGCAATTCGATCGCGGATACCTCTCTCCCTATTTCGTGACCGACCCTGAGCGGATGGAGGCCGTGCTGGAAGATGCCTTCCTGTTGATCAACGAGAAAAAGATCAGCACGATGAAGGACCTCCTGCCGATCCTTGAACAGGTCGCTCGGATGGGCAAGCCGCTGTTGATCATCGCCGAAGAGGTGGAAGGCGAAGCGTTGGCGACCCTGGTGGTGAATAAGCTGCGCGGGACCCTGAACGTCGCGGCCGTGAAGGCGCCCGGCTTCGGCGATCGGCGCAAGTCGATGCTGGAGGATATCGCGATCCTGACGGGCGGGCAGGTCATTTCCGAGGACCTCGGGTTGAAGCTCGAAAACGTCAAGGTCACCGACCTCGGCCGCGCCAAGCGGCTGACGATCGACAAGGACAACACGACGATCGTGGAAGGCGCGGGGGATTCGGCGAAGATTCAGGGCCGAGTCAAGCAGATCAAGGCGCAGATCGAGGAGACAACCTCGGATTACGACCGTGAGAAACTGCAGGAGCGCTTGGCGAAGCTCGTCGGCGGTGTGGCCGTGATCAACGTGGGCGCCGCCACCGAGACCGAGATGAAGGAGAAGAAGGCTCGGGTGGAGGATGCGCTGCACGCCACGAAGGCGGCCGTGGAAGAAGGGATCGTCCCCGGAGGCGGCGTGGCCCTGCTGCGCTGCGTGTCGGTTCTCGATAAGCTGAAGCTGGAGCACGATCAGCAGATCGGGGTCAACATCATCCGGCGGTCGCTGGAGGAGCCAATTCGGCAGATCGTCGCCAACGCGGGGTTGGAAGGGTCCGTGGTGGTGGAAAAAGTTCGCAGCGGGCAGAAACCGTCGTGGGGTTTTGACGCCGCCGGCGAAACCTACGTTGACATGATCGAGGCGGGGATCATCGATCCGACGAAGGTGACCCGCACCGCGCTCCAGAATGCGGCGAGCGTGGCCGGTCTGATGCTCACGACCGAGGTCATGGTCGCCGAGATTCCGGAGAAGGAAGGCAAGACGCCTCCGATGCACGGCGGAGGGGGCGGCATGGGGGACATGTACTAGAATCATCCCAGATAGAGATTGTGACCGCGGCCCCTCTCGCGAGGGGCCGCGGCTTTTTCGTTGACAGGATCGTTCGCGGTGCGATAGGATTTCGGCCACATCGCAAGGGGGAACGGTATGGGTCAGGCGCTGAAGGTCGACGCTGCCACGTGGGAAGGGGCGGTGTTAAAGACGAAGGGGCTGATCATGGTGGATTTTTGGGCGGCGTGGTGCCGGCCGTGCCTGATGATCGCCCCCACCATCGAGGAGCTGGCGACCGAGTATGCCGGTCGGCTGACCGTCGCCAAGCTGAACACGGATGAAAATCCGGACGTGGCCAGCCGCTACCAGATCATGGGTATTCCGACACTGATCTTTTTTCGGGATGGGAAGCCGGTCGAGAAGATCGTCGGCGCCGCGTCCAAGCAACAGTTCAAAGAGAAAATCGATTCATTGCTGGCCGTCTCGTAGGGGCGTCGTGCGAGGCGTCCCCTCCCACTCGTGACGGCGGGGGCGAGGAATGCTCCGTGACCTCCGGATCCAGGATTTCGCCCTCATCGATCAGGTCCACCTGACGTTCGGTTCCCATCTCAACGTCCTTACCGGCGAAACCGGCGCCGGGAAATCCATCCTCATCGATGCGGTGACGATGATCTTGGGCGGCCGAAGCTCCCCCGACCTGATCCGGACCGGCAAGGACGAGGCGGTCATCGAGGCCGCGTTCGCCATCGAGGATGAGGCTCCGGCCGCGTCGGAGCTTCGAGCCATGGGGTACGAGCACGAGGGGGAGCTTGTCGTCCAGCGGGTGTTGACCAGGGCGGGCAAGGGCCGGGTGTACCTCAACGGACGGCCGATCACCGTGGGTATGCTTGCCCAGGTGACCGAGCGTCTGGTCGATCTTCACGGGCAGCACGACCACCAGTCACTGCTTCGCGCCGACATCCCCCTCACGCTGCTGGACGCCTACGCGCGGCTCGACGACGTGATCGCCGACTATGGTCACACCTGGGCGCGGTGGTCCTTGCTGCGCCGGGAGCTCGACGCGTCGAGAGCCAGGGAGTCCACGAGGGCTCGCGACCTGGAACTACTCGCGGCCGAAGTCGACGAGCTCGCCGCGGCAGGTGTGCAGCCCGGCGAATACGAAGCCCTGGAGCGGGAACGGGTGATCCTGGGGCAGGCGGAACGGCTGCGGGAGACCGCACGCCGGGCGTACGAACGCTTGCACCAACAGGACGCGTGCGTGCTGGGTGAGATCCGCACCACGTGCGACGAGGTGGATGAACTCGCCGGCGTGGACGGGCGGATGGGCGATGCGGCCGGCCTGGCCCGCGCCGCGTTGATTCAGCTGCAGGACGTGGCGGCGCAGTTGCGCGGGTACGCGGAGGGGCTTCCCCAGGACGAAGGCCGGCTCGACGGCATCGAGGCGCGCCTGCAATTGTTGCAGCGCCTACGGAGAAAATACGGCGTCTCGGGTGACGATCTCGCCGGACTGCTGGCCTCGAAGCGGGCTGCCCTGACGGCGCTCCAGGCGGAGGCTGAAACCGGCCTCAACCTGGCGGAGCGGGTGGACGAGCAGCGGCGCCGCCTGGACGGGCTCGCGACCCGGTTACACGACCAACGGCTTGCGGCCGCGGCGCGTTTGGAAACGGCGGTGAATGTCGAGCTGGAGCGGCTCAAGATGACCGCCCGTTTCGACGTGATGATCGAGGCGCTTGATGAGACGGGGACCCTGGGACCGCGAGGGAGCGATCGCGTGGAGTTTTGCATTCGCGCCAACCCGGGGGAGCCCTCCAAGCCGATCAAGAAGATCGCGTCGGGCGGCGAGCTGTCGCGCCTCATGCTCGCGCTGAAGACCGTCCTGGCCCAGATCGATCAGGTGCCGACGTTGATTTTCGACGAGGTGGACACCGGGGTGGGAGGCGCGGTTGCCGAGGTCGTCGGCCGACGCCTCCAGGCGATTGCCGCGCACCGCCAGGTCCTGTGCGTCACCCACCTTCCCCAGGTGGCGAGCGGCGCCCACACCCATCTCCTGGTGGAAAAATCGGTCCAGCGCGGCCGGACCACGACCCGCGCGCGCCTGTTGGCTCCCAAGGAGCGCGTGCGCGAGATCGCCAGGATGCTGGCCGGCGAGACGGTGACGTCGACCGCCCTGCGCCACGCGGAAGAGATGATCCGTCTCGTGTCTGCGGCGCCTCAGGGAGGATCCTTCGATCACGATCACGCCCACGCCATCGAGGCGCCGCGAGGGCGCGAGTCGCCGCCTGCGTAGAATCAGGCCGCGGCCGTCGGGGATGCGGTCGAGGGGCGACGGTCGAGCACCCGTCGGATGGTGGTCAACATTTCGGTGATGTTGAATGGTTTGAGGAGATAGTCGGACGCGCCGAACCGGATGCCGTCCACCGCGGTCTTCAGACCGCCGAATCCCGTCACGATGACCACTTCGGTGCCCTGGTGGTCGCGCTTGATCGCCTGCAACACCTCCGTGCCGTGGAGGCCCGGCATTTTCAGATCGAGGGTGACGAGGTCGATTTTGTTTGCCTTCATCAGGGCCAGGGCATCGGTTCCGTTCTCCGCCGTATACACGTGATAGAAGGGTTTCAGGATCATCTTGAGCGATTCACGGGGCCCGACTTCGTCGTCGACCACTAGGACATTGATGTTTTCGCGGACGGCCTTCTCCATGGTGCGCTCCTTTCGAGGACAGTGAATGTGGTGCAAGGACCGAAGCGCGGTTAAGGATAGCAGAAGGGGAAAAAACGTCGAGCCGTCCGTCGACTTCAAGCCCATCCTTGACCGTCGGAACGAAAATCCGTACAATCCCGCCCCATGACCAACGGGAAGAGGCCGCTCATTGGGGCCGTGGCGGGCGGCATCGTGCTCGCGGCGGCGATCGGGGCCCAGGCCGCGAGGCCCTTTGTCGCGACCGAGCGAGGGCCGACGCTTGACCACGGGGTGTCGCGCTTCGATGTCGGCGTGGAGTCGGCGCGGTTTTCATCCCAGGCCACCCGCTACACGCTCATGACCGAATTGACCTACGGTCTGCTGAACAACCTCAACTTCAAGGTGCAAGCGCCGTATGTCTTCGTGAGCGGGACGGGGAGCACCCAGGGCGTGGGAGACGTCACCCTGCGGCCGAAGATTCTGTTCGTGAAGGGGCGCGAGGCCAACCCCTTGTCCCTGGCCGGCGAGGTGGTGGTGAAATTTCCAAGTTGCGATGAAAGCGGTGCGGTCTCACCGGTGCCGGCGTGTACGGGGGAGGCGGATCTCGGGTTCATGGGGATCGCGACGAAAGAATTCCTCCCCCTGACCGTTCACTTCAACCTCGGCTACACGTTCGTCGGCAACGCGCCGGGGCGGGCGTATGACAATGTGATCAACTACGCGCTCGCCTTCGAATACGAGACAATTTTGCCGGCCATCACCGTGGTCAGCGAGCTGGCGGGGGAAACCAATCGAGATCCCACGGACGCGGGGGACCCGCTCACGGTGTTGCTGGGTGTGGTGTATCGGGTCAACCGACGGGTGAGCCTGGACAGCTCGCTGGTGACGGGGCTGACGTCCCCCAGCCCCGACTACGGGGCGTTGCTGGGAGCGTCGTATACGTTCTAAGACTCAGACCGCCTTTTGGACCCGCTGGGACCTCAAGCAGCGGGTGCACACCTTGATGCGCCGGACGACGCCGGCGATCACCCCGTGAATCTGGTGGAGGTTCGGCTCCCAGACCTTCTTGGTTTTATTGTTGGCGTGGCTGACATTGAATCCCACCTGTCGCCCTTTGCTGCAGATTTCACACACCCGTGCCATGGCTCTTGCTCCTTTCAAGCGAACAACATTTTGCGTACCATAGCATGACGCCGCCCAAAGTTCAAGCGAGGGCCGACCGGTCGGCCGCCGTCGCGCCGAACCAGCCGGCGCCCGGCCTGACGGCGTACGTGGACCGATTGAAGGGGCCCGTCGAGTTTGCGTGTCGGGCGGCCGGCGCGAAGCTGGGGGTCGTCCGGAACCTGGGGGCGTTTTTGGTGCATGGGATTGCCGACGGCCTCGCCGTCCCCGAGCTCCGGTCGATCCATCCGCAGTTGCGCCGCCTGCAGAGTCTCCTCGACGGGTATGACGGTCTGCCGATCGAGACCCGCCGAGACCGTCTGCAACGCGTTCGTGACGTCTTGGAGGGCTTGCGTCGTGGAGGGGGTGGCGCCGTTCGGGGGGAGCCCGCCAAGCCGGCCCCGCTTCCCATCGACATCGATCTTGCGGCTTCGATCCAGGATCTTCCCGGCGTGGGGTCTCGGAAGGCGGCATCGCTCGCTCGTCTCGGCGTCGAGCGGATCGGCGACCTGCTCTGGATGTTGCCGTGGCGTTACGTCGACCGGGCCCATCCGATCCCCCTCGGCTCACTCCGTGTGGGCGAGGACGTCACCGTCTGCGGTACGCTCTTGTCCGTCGACGCGATCGTCACGTCGCGCCGCGCCCTGCGCATTGTCCAGGCGCTCCTGGGCGATTCAACCGGCACCCTCGCGCTGAAATGGTTCAACCAGTCCTATCTCGGGAGCCGGCTGGCGCCTGGCCAGATGCTCATGTGCAGCGGTCGGGTCAAATTGGAGGGGCTCCTGTCCGTGGGCGTCATGGAGAATCCCCAGTTTGAGATTCTCGCTCCAGGGGACGCGGGCTCGCTCCACACGGGCCGCCTGACGCCGATCTACCACGAGACCCGCGGCCTCAACTCCCGCGCCCTGCGGGTGCTCGTGGACCACGTTCTCGCGACGGCGGCGGGGATCGACGAGGAGTGCCTGCCCGAAGAGGTGCGAACGCGGCACAGCCTGCTTCCGCGGCCGGATGCGATCCGGTCCGCCCACTTTCCGCCGTCCGAGGCCGATCTCGCGCAGTACAACGCGGGCGCAAGCCCCGCCCATCGGCGGTTGGTGTTCGAGGAACTGTTCCTCCTCGAGATCGGGTTGGCGATGAGGCGCAGCCGGACGCTCGGGGAACGGGACGGTGTGGTGTTCCGGTGCGACCCTGTGCGGCTTGAGACGCTGTGGTCGTCCCTGCCGTTTCAGCCCACCGGGGCTCAACGACGCGTCGTCGGCGAGGTGCTGGCGGACATGGCGGCCGCGCGGCCGATGAACCGGCTCATCCAGGGCGACGTGGGGTGCGGCAAGACCCTGGTGGCCGCCGCGGCGATCTGGATGGCGGCGGGCGACGGGTACCAGTCGGCCGTGATGGCGCCGACCGAATTGCTGACCGAGCAACACCACCGCCATCTCCAGAAGGTTCTCGGCGAGCTCGGGGTCCGTGTCGCCATGGTGACCAGCGACCTGTCGCGACGGGAGCGGTCGGAGGTGCTGAACCGGCTGTCGCGCGGGGAGGTCGACTGCCTCGTCGGTACCCACGCGGTGGTGCAGCCCGACGTCCGGTTCGCCCGGTTCGGGTTGGCGGTGATCGACGAACAGCACAAGTTCGGCGTGCTCCAGCGCTCGCACCTGGTCGGGAAGGGCTACCACCCCGATGTGCTCATCATGACCGCCACGCCCATTCCCCGAACCCTGGCGTTGAGCGTGTACGGCGACCTGGACATCTCCGTGATCGACGAACTGCCGGCCGGCCGGCGACCCGTCGAGACGAGGTGGTACGGCGAAGGCCAGCGACGCGTCGCGAACGACCTGGTGCTCCGCGAGCTGCGGGCCGGGCGCCAGACGTACGTGGTGGCGCCGCTGGTGGAGGGGTCGGCCGAGGACGACGCGCGGTCGGCGGTCATGCTGGCCGCCCGTCTCCGACGCGACGTGTTTGCCGACGCGCGCGTCGGTCTGCTCCACGGCCGGTTGAACCGGGCCGAGAAGGATCTCGTCATGCGGGATTTCCTGCGCGGCGACATTCAGGTCCTTGTGGCGACGACGATCGTCGAGGTCGGCATCGACGTGCCGAACGCGACCGTGATGATGATCGAGCACGCCGATCGCTACGGCCTGGCCCAGCTCCACCAGCTCCGGGGGCGGGTCGGCCGGGGCGGCCACTCGTCGGTCTGCATTCTGATGTCCGGCGGGCGGGTGTCGGACGCCGCCCGCGAGCGACTGGAGGCGATGGTCGCGGTTCAGGACGGCTTCGTCATCGCCGAACGGGATCTGGCGCTGCGCGGACCCGGGGAGTTGATGGGCACCCGGCAGTCGGGGCTCCCCGATCTCAAGGTGGCCCATCTCGTGCGCGATGCGCGGGTCCTGGAGCAGGCCCGGACCGAGGCTTTCGACGTGGTGCGCCGGGATCCGCAGCTCGCCGACCCGCGCCACGCGGCGCTCCGTGCGGCGGTGGTCCGCACGTGGGGCGTGCGGCTCGCCCTGGGCACGATCGGATGACGGGGAGCGCCTCGGGGCGCGCGGAGGCGTGAGGTGAGGATGGACGTGTGGAAGAAAATTCGCGAGGATGGAACGCTCGGGCTGTACGCAGTGGCGGGAGGCCTGGGGGCGGCCGGCCGCCGCGGCGCGGCGCTTCCCGGGTTCCTCCGATTGCGCTGGCGCCTTCGCGAGACCGACGCGGCGCTGGACGCGGTCTACGAGGAGTTCGGACGGTTCATCGCAGGCCGGTTGAACGCCGGCGGCGTGATCGAACCTGCGGACGATCAGGCGCAGCAGTACTGCCGGCGGATCGAAAGCCTCCTCGCCGAAGCCCGCCGCCTCCGGGACGAACTGGCCGCACACTCGTGGATCTGACGTGACGCCGCCCGCCGCGTCCGCCCTCGTTGCGGCCATCGATCTCGGGACCAATGCGTTTCGGCTCTTGATTGCCGACGTCACGGCCAACGGGCGCGTTCGCCATCGTCTCGTCCAGCGGGCCATTCCCCGTCTGGGCGAGGGCGTGGGCCGGACGGGACGACTGAATCCCGATGCGGTGGAACGGGCGCTGGAATCCCTGCGCGAGTTCCGATCCGTCGTGCACCGGTACGAGGTCGAGGCGGTGGTGGCCGCGGCGACGAGCGCGGTGCGGGAGGCGGAGAACGCCGCGGATTTTCTCGGACGGGTGAAGGACGAAATCGGCTTCGACGTCGAGGTCATTTCGGGGGAGGAGGAGGCGCGTCGGACCTGGCTCGGCGTGCAGGCCGGCTTCTCCGATCGCCGACAGAGGGCGACCGAGGCGTTCGTCCTCGACATCGGTGGGGGGAGCACGGAGATCATCCGGATCCGTGACGGCGAGTTCGACCGCGCGATCAGCCTCGATCTCGGCGTCGTCAAGCTGAGCGAACGGTGTCTGCGTCACGACCCTCCACTGGACGCGGAACGGCGTGAAATGGACGCCGCAATCCGCGCCGCGCTGGGCAAGGCGGCGCGGCTGCGCGACGGGACGGGATCGGGCACCCTGATCGGCACCGCCGGCACGGTCACCACCGCGGCCGCGCTGTACCTCAAGTTGACGGTGTACGACGCCGCGAAGCTCCACGAAACCGTCGTGCCGCGCGCCGCCGTGGAGGAGATCGAGACGACGCTGGCCCGGATGACGGCGGCGGAGCGTCGGCGCCT
>Ga0154928_132_pt1 | contig 34902 bp, 33 predicted proteins | sample RifCSPhighO2_01_FD_105896 | JGI IMG/M metagenome (GOLD analysis project Ga0154928, IMG submission 105896) | Nitrospirae bacterium RIFCSPHIGHO2_01_FULL_66_17 | reverse complement strand
TCATCTCAAAGGTAACCCTGCCAGAATGGGCCTCAGGAGGGTTACAGCATGAGCGGACGATCCCAATGGGACTATTTCAAAGCGATCTATCCTCGGTATCAGACGGCCCCCAAAGCCGTGAAGGCGACGATCCTCGACGAGTTCTGCCGGGTCTGCGGGTACCACCGGAAGTATGCGATTCGCAAGCTGGCCGGGCCGCCACCCCCGGCCAAACCGCCCCGCCGTCTGCGCCGGAAGCCGGTTGTCTACAGCCCTGCGATGCTGCGGATCCTGCAGGCGGTGTGGGAGGCCGCGGGCTATCCGTGGTCCGTCCGGCTCAAGGCCCTGGTGGTCGACTGGATGCCCTGGATCAAGCCCCGCTTTGCGCTGTCGGCCGACCTGGAGCGGCAGCTCCGCGCCATCAGTGCCCGGCAGATCGATCGCCGACTCGGTCCCACGAAGACCCGCTTGAAGAAACGACTCTACGGGCGCACCAAGCCCGGGACCCTGCTCAAGCACCAGATCCCGATCCGCACCGACCACTGGGACGTGACCACGCCCGGGTTTACGGAGGTCGATACCGTGTCCCATTCCGGTAACAGTGCCGACGGCCTCTTCGCCTACACCGTCAATCAGACCGATATCCTGACCACCTGGGTCGAGTCCCGCGCCGTGTTGGGCAAAGGCGAAGCCGGGGTGGTCGCCGCGCTGGAGGGCATGGCCCAGGCCCTCCCGTTTGTCCTCAAGGGTCTCGATTCCGACAATGGGAGCGAGTTCATCAACTGGCATCTGTTCCGCTACTGCCAGCGCCACCACATCCAACCGTCCCGTAGTCGGCCCTACAAGAAAGACGACAACGCCCATATCGAACAGAAGAACTGGACGCATGTCCGCAAGCTCGTGGGCTGGGACCGCTACGACACGCCCGCCGCCGTGGCCGCCCTCAACGACCTCTACCAGAACGAACTGCGCGTCTATCTCAACCTGTTTCTGCCTTCGGTCAAGTTGAAGGGCAAAAAACGCGTCGGCTCCAAGCTGATCCGGGTGTACGATGTCCCCCAGACCCCGTTCCAGCGCGTCTTAGACTCCGGCGCGGGCACCCCCGACCGGATCGCCGCGCTCACGCTGTTACGAGCCACCCTCGATCCGTTTCAGCTCTCCACCACGATCGAGCGGAAACTGGAAACGATCTGGGCTATGGCCAATCGCCGCCATCGCCCAACGGCCCAACCCCAGCACGAGATCCACCGACCCCACGCCCGCCTTGAGGCGGCTCCTCCGGGTCGGTCGTCATGACGGTCGTCGATCCTGGGGCAAATGGCGAGGTCCCCCACAAGGCGAACCCACCAGGAGGCCCCAGTTTCCCCACCCCGGCTCGGTTACCTTTTGAATGTCTCGATGATCTGCTCTACGGTTACCTTTTTAAATGGCTTGACAGGGAGGGGCACGGATTGTACCTTTTAGCAAAATCTTGCTAGACTCTGCCTGACTCGGAGGATGCCCGTTGATGGTCACTGTTGATTCCCCCTCGCCCGCCGGCCGCGCGTGACGTTCAGGTTCGGCATCAAGGGACGACTGGTCGTGCTCTTCTCCCTGCTGTTCGTCGTGGCGGTAGGGGCCATGGCCATGGCCTCGTTCGCGTTTCAGCTCAACTTCCTCGTTGCGGAAACGTCCAAGCGCGGCGAGTTGCTGGCCAAGAGCCTGTTGATCAGCGTCAAGGAACCGCTGTTGGCGCGGGACCTCTTGAGCCTGGCGTCGGCCGTCGAGGCGATTCGACGAGAGCCCGACGTGGCCTCCGCCTGGATCCTCGACCACCAGGGCGCCGTCGTGATCCGGTCGGACGCCGAACCCGGACCCCGGGCAGCCGGGCTGACCGCGGCCCGCGGCGAACCCTCGCGCGATGACGTGATGGTGTTCTCGGCCCCCGTCACGTACGGGCCGCGGACGATCGGCTCGGTCCACGTCGGCATGGGGATGGCCCACGCGGATCGAGCGCTCGCGCAGACCCGTCGGCACGTTATCCGCACCATGGTGTTCGGTCTGATGATCGGCATGGCGGGCACCTTCGCCCTGGCCCGGTTCTTCGTCAAACCGGTGGATCTCCTTGTCGCAGCCACCCACGAGGCCGCGAAAGGCAACCTCGACATCCAAGTCCCCGTCCACCGCCGGGACGAGATCGGCGCGCTGGCGGAGTCATTCAACACGATGATCGCCGACCTCCGGGTGGCCACCGACAGCATCCAGAGAGGGTATCTCGACATGACGATCGCGTTGGCGGCGGCGATCGAAGCCAAGGACGAGTACACGCGGGGCCATTGTCAGCGCGTGAGCGCCTACGCCGTCGAGATCGGCACGCGGCTGGCGCTGCCCGATCACACGATGCGCGACCTGGAACTGGCCGCGATCCTCCACGACATTGGGAAGATCGGCATCGACGAGGCCATCCTCCGGAAGCCGACCCGGCTGACGTTCGAGGAAATGCAGGCCATGCACGAACACCCGGTCATCGGCGAACGGATTTTGCGGTCGGTCGAACCGCTCCACCTGGTCGCGTCGTACATCGTTTATCACCACGAACACTACGACGGCAAGGGGTATCCCCACGGCGCGCGCGGCGAGGAGATCCCCTTGATCGCGCGGATCATCAGCGTGGCAGACGCCTACGACTCGATGTCGAGCCGGCGCCCCTACCGCGAGACCCTTCCGGAAGAGGAGAGCCTCACCCGGTTGCGGACAAAGGCGGGAACCCAGTTCGACCCGCAGATCATCTCGATCTTCTTCGAACTGTACGACACCGGGGTGATCGAACGGATCAAACGTGCGACCAACGCGTAGCGCCACGACGGTCCGCCGGGGCGTGTCGGCATGCCTCGCGCTGATCGGGTGCGTGGGGTGCGGGATGCAGATCGTCACCGTCCCGGACCGCGACGGCCCGAAGCCCGCGGCCCGCGAGTCGGCTCGGCCGTCGCCGGACGCCGTCCCGCCGAAACCTTCCGCCCCGGCACCCGACGCGCCACGCAAACCGGCGCCGCCGAAACCGCCCCCCGTATCGCTCACCGAGGCCGAAGACCATCTCAGTGCCGGGCGATTGGACGAAGCGATTACGCTCCTCGAACCCGCGTCCCGCGGCGACCACGCCAACCCCAAGGCGGCTCGGCTCCTGCGGGACGCCTACAATCGCCGCGCACTGGTCCGGTACGGCGCCGATCGGATCCAGGAGGCCATCGCCGACATGACGCGGTCGCTCGACATCGATCCATCGCAGGAGGACATCCGCGCACAGCTCGCCCGAGCCCGAGAGCGCTGGGATCGGGTCAAGGCCCTGCCGTAGCTGTAGAGGCGGTTCGCGAACCGCCCCTACGAGTTCAGCCGATCAGGGGCGGCCAGATCACGTAGAGCAGGACGTACGTCGCCGTGCTGGTCAGCAGCGCGAGCACGTAGAGGATCATGGTGAAGGTCCCGAGGGCGCGGTGCCGGCGCTCGCCGTCGGGGTAGATCGCCCGTCCCACCCATTCGATCGCGATCACGCCGAGCCCCACCAACACGCCGCTGATGAGCCACCCCAGGAATTTTCCGATCGTCGGGTTGGTGAACAGCACCCGCACACCGAAGAGGGCCATCGGCAGGACGACCGACGCGAGCAACGCCCAGCCGGTGAACCTCAGCGCGGTCCCTCGGGGTGAACCGGCCACCAGTCCCCGCTCCTCGCCGCGCTTGACCGACGTCCGAAACCCCAGGACGATCATGTACACGGCGAGGATCAGGCCGATCGTGACAACGAGGATATGGAAGGTCAGGAGCGGGCGGAACAACGACTCATACAGCTCCGGCGGTCCGCCGAACCCCTCCTCGCCCTCGAACGCCAGGGCGCCCAGCCCGCGGTTGACGTAGTACGCGACGAAATACGCGAGCATCGCCGCCATGGCGGACAGCGTCACGACGTGGTGCGCCTGGCCGCGTCGTCGCCTGGCGAACCGCCACCCGACCAGGAACAGCACCGTGAACGCCACGGCAAGGACGTAACTCATATCCGCGCCCAGCGTCCCGTAGGGGCTCAGAAATCCGGGCTGTTTCAACCATGCGGTCATCGGCGCTCCTAGGAGTGTGTCCGAGTATTGGGGTGGTGGAGCCTGTTCAGGAATGGTCAGATGCCAGGCGGAGTGAGGAATCCCCCCGGAGCGTACTTGGTCGTACGTGAGGAGGGATTCCGAAGCGACAACGCAACAGATGACCATTCATGGACAGGCTCCTATCCGAATGTGAACGTGTACGCTTCCAGGCCCGGCCGGTCGACGATCACCGTCACCGTGTGCGTCCCGTAACCGGCCCGGTCGTCGATGAGCCGGTACAGCCGCTCCTCGCCCACTCGGATGACGGCCCGGCCGCGCGCGTCGATCACGACGTCGGCCCCTTTGGTCTCGACCGTCAGCGGCCGGCCGTCCCGCAGGACCTCCACATCGAGCTCCCGCCCGGGCGCGCCCGCCACAAGATTGACCGCCCGGGAGGTATACCGAAGGATAATCTTGTGGTCCCCCGACCCCACCGAGGCGATCGCCTCCTCGCCGGCGGCCCACCGGCCGACCAGGTAGAACAGGTTCGGTTCGATCGTCTCGGGCTCGTCGTAGACCGCCGCGCGCATCCCACGCAGCCCCAGCGGGTTGCCCAGGAATTGGCCGAAATAGGTTCCCAGGTAGATCTCGGGCGTGGCGATCGCCTTGATGTCCACGGCCTCCGGCTGGACCTCGGCGGACGCCGGGCCGGGATCGCGGCCGTCCTCGGCTAACAATTCACGGATGTGTTGCTCCGTCTCCCGGTACCCCCCCTCCCCGATCTGCTCGTAGCGGATGTTGCCCCCGCGGTCGATCAGGTACTTGTGGGGCCAGTATTGATTGGCGTACGCGCGCCACGTGCGCTTGTCGCTGTCGATCGCCACCGGATAGCGGATCTGGAGGCGCCGCACCGCGCGCTCCACGCGCCCCGGGTCCCGCTCGAAGGCAAATTCGGGGCTGTGCACACCGATGATCACCAGGCCGTCATCGCGGTAGCGTTCGTCCCAGGCGTTTAAGTATGGGATCGTCCGCAGACAGTTAATGCAGCTATAGGTCCAGAAGTCGACGATCACGACCTTGCCCCGCAGCGCCGCGAGCGTCACCGGCTCGGACGAGATCCATCCCTGGAGACCCGCCAATTCGGGCGCGACGCTCGACGTCGTCGATTCGCCGAGCAAGGCGATCAGCGCAAACGGCGCGGCGGCGATCCCCAGGATGACCACCGTGGCGGGCGCGTAGCGCCGGATCGTCGGGCTGCGCCACGCGGAACGCGCCGCGCGGCCCACGTGATGCCGCCACGCAGAGAGCGTCTCCATCGGTCAACAGGGCGGCGGGGGAGGCTGGGGTTGACCCGGCTGCGCGGGAACCTGCGACGGGTCGTACTGAAAGATCCATTGCCGGTACGTCGTGGCGGAGGTGAACTGGGCGTACGCCGGAGGGAAGTTGTCCCGCTTGAGCGTGGCCGCTTCGCTGGAACTGGCCACCCCTTTGACACGCCCATTGCCGCACAGCACCGGAGCGAGCGCCTCCCCGGTCATCGGGTCGGGATACAGCGCGCGGAGGTGGCGCTTGGACGTCCTCGGGTCTTTGAGCAGATCCTCGACGCGGAGGGGATATTGCTTCGCCGCCGAGACGGCTTCCACGTAGGCTTTGATGGCGCGCCGGTACTGATCGCCTCGAAACAGGAGTTCCACCTCGCGCTCCCGTTGCATCATCGTCTTCCACTGCGCGTTCGCCCCCATCATGCTCAGCCCCACCAGGACGATGGCAAACAGCGCAAAGAGATAGGAAAATCCGCCCTGCGCCGACGGCGCAGAATGAAAACAGTTCTTCCTTCCATCCGGATCGCGAAGCAACCCGCCCTCACCACTCATTGTATGCCGTCCCGTTGAGCGCCACGCGGTTGCTCCCGCTGTGCACGTCGAACACGCCGCCGGGCTCCTCGCCTTCGGCTTCCCGGATCTCGATCCACGTATCCGAGGCGCCGGTGAACGGGTCGACCGGCAGGCCACGGAGGTAGGACTCGTCCACCAGGGTTGTGAGCGACTCGGGATAGCGCGCGTGGTCGGCTGCGTACTGATCGATCACGTCCCGCATCACGAACAGATCCTTCTTGAGCGCGGTCTCGCGGGCTTTGATGGTCTGAGCGCGGTAGGAGGGCTCGGCAATCGTGATGAGAATGCCCATGATCGCCATCACGATCATGATCTCGATCAATGTAAATCCGAGCTGCGCCACGGGCGCAGAATGTAATCCTTTCCTTCCATGCGGATCGCGCAGCAATCCGGCGTGCGCCAAGGGCGCGGAATGTAACCCTCTCCTTCCCTGCGGATCGCGTAGCAATCCGGCCTGCGCCAAGGACGCACGGCGATGGACCCTTCGCGGGAAGCGGATCACGGTGAAGCCCCCTCGGTCGCCCAGAGGCCACGACCCGCGTCGCGGGCCTCGCGCTCGAGACGGCGGAACAGATCGGCGTGCTGCGTGTTGGGTGGGATCGTCATCGCGCTCGCCAACCCCTGTTCCACCAGATCCGCATTGACGAGGCGGCCATCCCGGTAGACGTAGGCCAGGCGGCGCTGAAACCGGTCGCGGCGCTCGACGTCGGATTCGAGCCGGACGGTGCGGCCTTCGACCGCCCGCCGGTTGAAGGTCCAGGCCTGCTCGGCGTGCGGCTGGGGCCGGTAGACCCACTCCGACCCCGAGCGGCGGTAGAGTTCCGGGGTGTCGATCCCGATGTACCGGACCCGCTCGCCGTCGGCGAGCTCGATCGTGTCGCCGTCGATCGCGCGGGAGACCAGCGCCTCCTCGACCCCCGCGGATCCCGCGGCACGGTACGCCCACGGCGCGTGGGTCCACGCCGCATACAGGAGCGCCCCCGCCGCCAGCCACAGCGCGGACCGAGCGTGGCGTCGGAGCCCGGCGACACGGCGGCTCGTCGTCGCCGTCGGGTTCATCCCCGCTCCCCGATCAGCCGCCCGCGTCCGGCGACGCGCCGCGCGGAAGGCGCGTTTTGCGTTTGACCCATTGGTCGATCAACTGGCGCTTGGCCTGATCCAGATCCACGAATTCCACGCCCACCCCGACCGACGGCCGACCGGTCGTCTCGTACCGACGCTGCCAGACCACGCGGCACGTGCACTGCACCATCGTCCGGTTGTCCGGCAACACAAACTCGACGGGAAACGTGGTCCCCACGGCGGGGGGGTTCGCGGCCGAGAAACACAGACCGCTTCGACTGATGTTATCCGCGTACCCGATGAAGATCTTGTCGTAGTGCTTGCCCTTGATCTCCAGGACCATCATCGGCGAGCGCTCGCTCTCCCGGCGCTCGGGCCCCGAAGGAGGGCGGACCGCTTTCGGCTTCGGGGGGCTCGCGCGCCGGGATGGCGCCCCGTTCTTCGATGCCGTCCGGGATACGGTCCGGCCGATCCGGGCCGGGGTGCGGGTCTTGCGAGCCGGGGGGGAGGACGTGCCGGAGGACGAGCCGGCGGCGGACGAACGCCCCTTGGCCGGGGTTCGTCGCGTGCTGCGGGTTGTCGTCGGCTTCGCCTTGGCCATGCTCACCCCTTTCGGTATCGTCGCACTATAGCAACTTGCCGCCTGGCTTGCAAGATTCGGCCAGGCGGCGGGCGAAACCCGCGCAACGCCGACCTCCTCCTAAGAGCCTGTCCGAGTCATCGGGCGTTGGAGCCTGCCCCCGCGTCCGCGGGAGCCTGTTCAGGAAGGGCCAGATGCAAGGCGGAAGGAGGCCTTGCGCGCGGAGCGTACTGGTTCGTACGTGAGCACGCAAGGCCGACTGACAACGCCGCAGATGGCTCTTCCTGGACAGGCTCCTACGCCGGCTGCAGAAACACGGTCTGACCCGGCGCCAGCGCCGCGTCCCGCCCGGATCCCGGCGGCAGCACGAGGACGGAGACGGCGCCGCGCTCGGGGGAGTATTCTGGGCAGGGATCCTGGGTGCACGGACGCGCGCTCAGATCGAGGCCGACGATCTGCCGCGTCTCGTCAAGCCACAGCAGGTCCGCCTCCACCTGGAGCGCCTTCGACCAGACGCGGGGCGGGGTGCCGTCGTCGAAGACGAGCAGGAGGCCGCGCCCGGGGCGGAAGCGGTCGAGCATCCCGAGCGCGAATAAGCGACGCTCGGGCGAGTCGGCCACGTCGATCGCCAGCGTGTCCTGCGACAGGGTGAGCGTCAAGACGTTGTGACGGCGAGCGGCGGGACAGAACTGCAGCAGGAGGACGAGCGCCGCAGCGGCCGCGGTGATGAGCCAGAGGGTCTTCGTCTGAAGCCGGGCCATCGGTCTCCCGCAAGACCCCGCTTCCGCCGTCGAGGGCTATCGCTCTTCGGCGAACGCGACCATGGCGATGTTGCGGGCCCGCTTGATGGCCGTGGTCAACGCCCGCTGATGGATCGCGCAGTTGCCGGAGATGCGCCGCGGCATGATCTTGCCGCGCTCCGTCAGGAAATTGCGGAGGGTCGGCACATCCTTGTAGTTGATGCCGGCGACCTTGTCGGTGCAAAACCGGCACGCCTTGCGCCGGCTGAAGAACTTCCGCTCCTGGCCCGGCCCGCTCCGGGAATCCTTGGCGCCGGCCGGCGCCGGGGACGACGAAGAGGAGGTGGGGGTGGTTGGTCGCATATCGACTCCTTATGACAAACGGTGACGGCCGCGATCGCTCATCGCATCAAAACGGCACGTCGTTCTCGACAAACTCTTCGCCGGGGGTCGCGTCGACGGCCAGAGACGGCTTGGCGCCGGTCGCGGTCATGGCGGCCGCCGCGCCTGCGGCAGCCGAGGGATCCCGCTTCGGCAGGAAGTTGACCGTCTGGGCGACGACCTCGTGTTTGCTGCGCTTCTGGCCGTCGTCGGTTTCCCATCGACGCTGCTGCAATCGGCCGTCGATGATCACGCCGTGGCCCTTGCTCAAATACTGCCCGCAATTCTCCGCCTGCTTGCCGAACACGACCACGTCGACGTAGCACACCTCGTCCTTGAGCTCCTCGCCCTGCTTGTACCGTCGATTAACCGCCAGGGCAAGCGTGGCGACCGGCGTCCCGCCGGGCGTGAACCGAACCTCCGGATCCTTGGTGAGGTTGCCCATCAGGATGACTTTGTTGAAGCTCACCATGACTTACCCCCCGGTGATCGACTCAGTGGCGGCCGCCGCACCCACGGCCGCGTGTGCCGCGGAGGCCGAATGCGCCGCGGCGGCGGCCTCGCGGGCCGTCTCCTCCGCAAGCAACTTGGGATCGCATGTCACCGTCAGGAACTTGATGATGGAGTCATCGAGTCGGTATTGCCGTTCCAGCTCGGCGACCAGACCTCCGGCGCCCCGGAACCGGAAGAAGACGTACGTGCCCTTCTTCTCCTTGCGGACCTCGTACGCCAGCTTCTTCTTGCCCCAATTCTCGGTTTTCAGAATCTCGCCGCCGCCCTTTTCGAGGATCCCCCGCACCTTCCCGATGGCCTTCCCTATCTCGTCATCGGTCAGGGACGTCTTGAGAATGACAATCGTCTCATACACCGTCATGCAACCTGCTCCTTCCCATTCTGGCGCCCTTACCCCGGAGGCGAGCGCAATGAAGGGAGAATGTATAGCACAGCGGCCGCCTGAAAGCAAGGCAACCCTGGTTCCGGCCGAACCGCGAACGGGCGACGCGTCCTAGGAGCCCGTCCGAGTCATCGGGCGTTTGAGCCTGCCCCCCGTTCGCGGGAGCCTGTTCAGGAAGGGTCAGATGCAAGGCGGAGCGAGGAATCCCCCCGGAGCGTACTGGTTCGTACGTGAGGAGGGATTCCGAAGCGACAACGCCGCAGATGACCCTTCATGGACAGGCTCCTAGCCTTGCCGACAGCCGGGTCCAAACGGCATACCCCAGAAGCAGAGAAAGGTCACCCGGTCGAGCGAGGGATACGACGCCAGGCCGATCGCGATGTCCTCCTGGCGCACCGCCATCCGGTAGGTGCCGATCAGGCGGTCCCAGCCCGAGAAGATCGTGCCGAAGTTGGCGTTGTGCTCGGTGGGCACCCGCGAGTGGTGGATGCGGTGCATGTCGGGCGTGACGATCAGCGCGCGGAGGCGCGCGTCCCACGGTCCCGGCAGGCGCAGGTTGCTGTGCTGAAACTGGGCGGCGGCCAGCAACATCATCTCAAACACCGCGAGCCCCAGGGGCGGCACGCCGAGCGCGACAATGCACGCGGCCTTCACCCCCGTGGAGACGAGCACCTCCCCGAGGTGGAAGCGGAGCGCGGTGGTCACGTCGAAATCCAGATCGCTGTGATGCGCCCGGTGGAAGCGCCAGAGAACGGGGACACGGTGATTCGCCCAGTGGACGCCGTAGAAGATCAGGTCCAGCGCGACGATCGAGGCCGCGACGCGCGGCGCGCCGCCAAGCCCGAGGGCGGCAAAGAGGCCCCACCCCGCATCAGACGCGCGCCCGGCCCACAGCAAGAGGAGCCCGCCGAAGACGAGGTTGACCGCGACCGCATTCGTCCCCGCGACGCTGAGATTGACGGCGACGTGGCCGAGCTTGGCCTGCACGGGCGCGCGAAACGGCCGCCACGCTTCGAGCGCGAGCAGGAGCCCCAGCCCGCCAAACGCCGCCAGCGAGCGAATCAGTCCGACGTGGGCTTCCAGATCAGCCGCGTTCACGCGCGGAGAGATCGTGGCGGCCGAGGCGCGTCAACGCGGCTTCGCGCCCTTGAGCACGACGGTCTGCGCCCCGTAGGACGCGGCGACTTCGCGGGTGTCGGGCTCGGGGCTCTTCGAGAAGTAGTCGACGTGCGAGACCGCCTGGACGTCGCGGAAGCCGGCGTCGCGGAACATCCGGAGGTATTCGTCCTCCAACACCGCACCCACGATGCACTCGGCCCAGAGCTGGGGGTTTTCGCGCGACGATTCCTTGATGGGTTTGCCGAGGACGATGTCCGAAATCTGGATCCGTCCGCCGGGTTTGAGCACGCGGAAGATCTCGGCAAAGCAGCGCGGCTTGTCCGGTACGAGGTTGAGCACGCCGTTGCTGGTGACCACGTCCACCGAGGCGTCGGGCAGCGGGATCTTCTCGGCGTTGCCCTCGATCAGCCTCACGTTCTGGGCGTTCATCTTGGCGGCGTTGGTCCGCGCCTTGTCGAGCATCGCCGGCGTCATGTCCAGGCCGAAGACCGTGCCGCCGGGGCCGACGAGCAGCGACGCGATCAGCACGTCCGTGCCGGATCCCGAGCCGATGTCGAGCACGGCGTCACCCGCATGGATCGCGCCCACGGCGAAAGGATATCCCACGCCCGCGAACGACTCCGAGGCGGTGGGAGGGATGGCGTCGAGCTGCTTGGCCGGGTAGCCGACGAACTCGCACGCCGCGCGCCCCGTCGGGAAGTGGAACGTCCGGCTCGGACAGCTCGCCACGTCGGTGTACATCTGCGACACGGCTTTGAAGATCGAGTCCTTCTTGGTATCGGTGATGGCGACCATGGGGATCTCCTTCGTCGGTGTAGGGGCAGGCCCCTGTGCCTGCCCGGGACGGCCACGGGGGGCCGCCCTACAGGTTATTGGACCTCAACGATGTCGTTGCGCATCGGCGCGAGCAGGGCGAGCAGCTCCTGCTTCTCGCGCTTCGGCACCTTGTACTGATCCAGCGTCTTCACCAGGTCATCCACCACCGCTTCGAACTCGGCCTGGCTGATCCCCATCCCCGCGTGGGCGGCCTTCATGTCGCGGCCGCCGTAGACACACGGCCCGCCGCTGGCCTGACAGACGAGATCGACGAGCAACCCGCGGAGCGCCGGCACCCGCTCCGCGGCGGGTTGGTGCCGGACCCGGCCGTCGTTGCCCACCGCCTGCAAAAAGTCGCCGACCACGGCCGTGATGGCCGGCTTACCGCCCAGCCGATCATACAGCGACGGCTCGGGTTTTGACGCGTAGCGGCCGCACCCGACCGCCGCCAGCAGGATGCCGAAACCGACCACCTTCGACCACGATGCGCTGTGCATGGCTCCCTCCTTTTTAAACGGTTAGAATCGACGCAGGAGTGTCTTGATCCGTTCCTCAAACGACTCGCCCGAGGACTCCCGGCCGGCATCCCGCAGCCTGTTCTTGAGACGCTGCTCGAACTCGGTGCGCGAGAAGCAACTCCGGCAGACCTCGATGTGGTGCTCGACCTCGCGGTGCTTGGCCGCTCCCAACTCCTGGTCGAGGTACTCCAGGAGGTGCTTGAGCGCCTCGTCACACCCGATCGTCTTCACTGGCTTCATGGGATACCTCAACGGGTTTGCGCGCCGGCCTGGTCAACCCGGCCTCCTGAGCGTGGACCCAGAGCGCCTTTTGAAGCTGCCCGCGCGCCCGGGCCAACCGCGAGCGGACCGTGCCGACCGGCACGCCAAGGATCCCGGCAATCTCTCCGTAGGCCAGGCCCTCCAGCTCCGCGAGCACGACCACGGTCCGAAACGTTTCCGGAAGGGCGTCCACGGCCCGTTCGAGGTCCTCGCGGAGGAGCTTGTTGAGAAACTCCTTCTCCGGGTTGCTCCACCACAGCAGGAACGGTTGATGAAGTTCCTCAAACAGCGAGAACGACGCGTCGGTCTCCCCGGCGTCGTCCACCGCCACGTCGGCCGTCGGGCGGGCCGCCCGCTTGCGGCACTCGCTCAGGAACGCATTGGTCAGGATCCGAAAAATCCAGGGCCGGAACCGCTCCGCATCTTTTAGGGACCGCCGGTTCGCCCATGCCTTGGTCACCGTCTCGGCCACCAGATCCTCCGCGTCATGCCGGTTCTTCGCCAACCGCAACGCCGCCCCCAGCAGTTCGTCCAGCAGGCCGATCACCCGGCCCTCAAACCACTCGCGGTCCATCGTCACGATCACCGGGGCACCCCTGCGTTGGACTCACCCGCTTAGACGCATACGGCTGGAAAAAGTTCCCGAGAAACGAGAACGAAGGGACATCCGCGCCGCGCGAGGGGGAACGGACGTGGAGGTCGACCGTGAGGACGTCGTCGGGCGACGCGTTCTTGCGGGTGCCGGCGCCCGGGGTCGAACCGGGATGGGGTTGCCCCCGAGGGATTTTAAGTCCCTTGCGTCTGCCTATTCCGCCACGCCGGCGCGCCGCGGGATGGCGGCTGGCCACGGGGACAGCCGGTCGATCACCCGCCGGGCGGGGACGGGGTCGGATGCTTGATCTGCTCGACCATTTGCCGGAGCTGGGCCGTCTGGGGATGATCGGGGTGCGCCTTCATCAGCGTCTCCCACCGCGCGATCGCTCCCTTGGCGTCTTGCTTGTCCTCCAGCAGAACCACCCCGAGGTTGTACAGCGCCCCGGCGTTCTTGGGCTCCTTGGCCAGCACGCGCTTGAGCTCGGCGATCGCCTCGTCCGGCTTGCCGAGGTAGCGCAACGCCACGGCGAGGTCCATCCGGGTGGCGGTGCGGTTCGGATCGATCTTGAGCGCGCGCTCGTACCAGTCCTTGGCGTGATCGAAGCGTCCCAACGACATGTTCGCGTTGCCCATCGCGGCGAGCGCCTCGACGTCGTTCGGATCCTTGTCGACCCTCGCCTTGTAAGCGATGATCTCCTCGATGACCTTCGCCATCTTCGGATCGGCCGGCGCTCCCGATGACGCGGCGGGGGGCGGCGCATCGGACACCGGCGGCTTGTCTTTTTTTTCACACGCGACGACGGCGCCGACGAGAAGGGCGAGGCCGAGACACCACCACGGCTTTGGACTGAGGGGAAACCGATGCACGGCGGGGATTCTAGCCAAAGGCGTCGTGGTGTGTCAACCGGCGGTCGGCGGCAACTGGGACAGGGGGCGTCAGCCCCGGGGACTCTTCGCTCCGGCGGACGCCTGAAACGTGTGGACCCGGGACCGTCCCAGGGTCTTCGCCTGGTAGAGGGCGTAGTCGGCCGCCCGCAACAGCCCCTCCTTATCCCGGGCGTGCTCGGGATAGGCCGCCACGCCGAGACTCGCGGTCAGGGTCATCGTCTGGCCCTCGGCCGTGAAGGGCACGCCCGCCAGGCGCCGGAGGATGCGTTCCGCCACGATCAGGGCGTCGTCCAGCACCGCTTCGGGCATGAGCACGAGGAGTTCATCGCCGCCATACCGCCCGACGATATCCGTCGTCCGAATGCTCGCGCGGATGGCGTCGCAGAACCGACGAATCGCCGCGTCGCCGGTCGCGTGGCCGCAGCGGTCGTTGATTTCCTTCAAGCGATCCAGATCGCTGAAAATGAGCGCGAACGGTCTCGCGTGGCGGCCGGCCTTCATGAATTCCTCCGCCAGGCGGTCCTCGAACGCCCAGCGGTTGGCGAAACCGGTCAAGCCGTCGATCGTCGCCAGCCGCTCGGCCTCCTCATGCAGTCGGATGACCTTGAGCGATTGCGAGGCGTCGTGGGCAATCGTGGCGACGAGGTCCTGATCGGCCGTCGTATATGTACCATGGATCTTCTGCATCGCGTAGAGTTCGCCGCGCAACGCGGTTTCCGCAAACAGCGGCACCGCCAGCAGCGTGCGCAGCGGGGGGGAGCACGGCAGACTTCTCAACCGCGAGTCGTCACCCTCCTCGCCGATACAAAGCGGACGGCGGCTCCGGGGCAGCCTGGCGATCATCTCGCGGATCCCCGCATCCGACAACCCGGCGGCGAACGGCGCGACGCCGGACTCGACCACCTGGATGACCCGTTCCTCGTCGTTGAAGAGCGCGAGCACGGCGTAGCGGGACTCCGTCAACGAACGCGCCAGGTCGGTCAACGTCTGATAGAGCACCTCGCGCGAGCTCTCCTTGCTCAGCGCGCGGCTGGCCGTGTAGAGCGCTTCGAGTTGCCGCGTGTTCTGCTGCACCTGCTCCTGCGATGCGCTGAGGTGGTCGGCCAGATCGTTGAAGGCCTGCCCGACTTCACCGATCTCGTCCGGAACCTGAACCACGATCCGCGCCGATCGACCGGCTTTCAAGTCGAGCACGCCCCGATGCAGGGTCAGCAGGGGCTTCGTCACCCACCGGGTGAGGAGGAGGTAGAACGCGATCAACGAGAGCGGCGCCGTGAGCACCACGCCGATGAGCAGGCGATCGACATGGGCCGAGTTGGCGGCGGCGATCTTCTCCCGCCCCGCCATGTCGTCGGCCGCGAGCCGATGCAGCCGCGACGCTCGGCCGATGATGTCGTCGGACAGACGATTGACGTCCTGCATCAACCGGATCACGTCGGGATTGCCGACCGGCCGGTCGACGAAGAGCACGTCGACCGACATGGTCCCCAACCGGATCACCCGATCGTTGATCTCGCGCGCGACCGTGGTCCACTCGATCCCCCCATCGAGATGCTGCAGTTCGTTCAACCGCCGGGAGACGTCGGTGATCGACCGGTCGAACGCGTCGCGGTGCGTGACGTCCTCGGTCAGAAGGTAGTCGTTGAGGGGCACGAGCAGGCGGCTCAATTCGAGCTGAAGTCGGTCGGTCAGGCTGATCCTCGCCGCCAGCCGCTCCATGTCGTGGACGCTCGCCGCCAGATCTCGGACCACGAACATCATGCCGGCGACGACGACTATCGCGACCATCGCCGCGCCCAGAAACACCACGGTGAGCTTGGTGCGGAGGCTCAGGATCACGGCGAGGGCACCACGAAGAGGATCTTCACGTCCGGCGTATCCCGGACCAGCGAGGCCGGGACGTATCCCACGCTGTTGCGGCGGGTCGCCACCACGCCGACCATCGCTTCGGGTCCCGCCACCACCGTGGGCAGGGTGGCGCCCTCCTGGAAGACGCGCTGCAGCCAATGGAGCTTGTACTCCTTGAGCGTCCGACCGACAGCACGGGACAGAAACGCCGCCTTCACGTCGCCCTCCGGCAGGTGGAGCACCACGACCGGCTCGGGGCCGACGAACTGTCGCTCGCCGAGATACAGCGCGCGGACATCCGGCAGCGTGAGCGAGGTCAGGGAACCGCCGGCGTTGACGATCACCGCGAGGTCTTCGGCCCGCACCGCGGACGCGCCCCCCGCGCCCGCCAGCGCCGCCAGCAGGCACAGCACGACCACCGCCGGCCACCCTGCGGCCCCGGTTCGGCGGCCATCAACTCGCCGGACGACTGCAAACGCTAGAAGCCGAATGCCCATTGGAGTTCGGCCATGTGGCGGATATGGTCGTCGGCCCGCGAATCCCGTCGGTACTGGGCCTTCACCACGCTGTGCAACGGGTCCACGTCGTGGCGAACCCCCGCGATCAGTTGGTGACGGTCGACCGCCGCGTTCAGCGCGCCCAGGTAGGGATCGGCGGCGTCCGTCTCCAACCATTCGAACCGCGCAAAGGGCGCCGTCGCCTCCCGGAGTTTCCAGGCCCCTTGCAGATACCCCGCCCAGGCGACGGCCGAGGGGTTGGCAAGACGCCAGCCCTCCGCGATCCACTCGACGCGCGCCCCCGACCGCGCGACCTCCATCCCGATAACCGATTCCCGAAGCGACGGGACGTCGAACGCGTAGGTCGTTCCCGAGAGGCCGACGGTCAGGCCGGGCAGGGCGGCGTGGCGGCCGACGATTCGGAGCGCCGCCTGCTTGGATCGCGCGCGATCCTGCACGTCGCCGGTCACCTTCAACGCCCGATTCACGGTGTCGATCTCCGGACCGTTCCCGATTTCCAGTTCGTACTGGAGGCTGGTCGGACCGCGCCTCAGGGTCCCGGCGAATTCGACGCCGACGAGGTGCGTCGGGAGCACCCAGTCGTAGGCCAGGACGAATGGGCGGTCGATGGTGGGGAAGAAGTACCGGGCGTGGTGGTAGGTGCGGTTCCAATGCCCGATCGCGGTATGGACGCGCCCCGCCCGGACGACGAGCCGATCGCTGAACGCATAGCCCACCCAATACCGTTCGAGGTCGAACTCAGTGGGGTCCTCGTCCACCTCGATCGCAGCCTCGAACAGGAACGTCAACCGGTCGCCCGATCGGGCGGTGCTGTACAGACCGACCTCGCCCAGTCCGAACGCGGGCCGCTGTTGCCCTCGGGGCGTGCTCGAGGCATTGAGGTCCCCGAACACCCCGAGGTTGAGGCCGAACCGGGGCCGAAGCTCCTCGTGTTCCTGTTCGACGTCGCGCAGCGATTGAACGGCTTCCAGACGCTCGATGCGGTCCTGGAGACTGCGAATCGTCTGCCGGAGACCTTCCGCGTCGTGTGGGGGTGGGCTTTCGCCGTACACGGGGGTGAGAAGAAAGGCGAACGCAAATCCTGCGGTGAAACCCGTCACGCTCACGCGCCATCCGCCCTGATGATCGCGTCTCATGCGCGCCAAGAATAGCAGACTTTTCCCTCCACGCTAGAGCCTGTCCATGAATGGCCATCTGCGGCGTTGTCGCTTCGGAATCCCTCCTCACGTACGACCGCAATCCCCCGGGAATGCCTCGTACCTCCAGGAGCCTCCCAGTACGCTCCGGGTGGATTCCTCGCTCCGCCTTGCATCTGGCGCATTCCTGAACAGGCTCTACCACCCCACCACTCGAATACACTCCGAGGGCGATTGCCTTGAGGCATTCGTCGGGTTTCTGCTAAAGTGAGGCGTTTTTCAGGACCGTTCGATGACCGTTCCGCGTCCGTGGCTCGTCCTCATGGTGGCCGCTCTGGCCCTGGTTCCAACGCTGCGTCTGCTCGCCGCCGACGAGCCCCCCTCCTCCCGCTGGCAGACCATCAACACCCGCGCCCGCGTGATGAGCATCGCGTTCGAGGGCCATGACGTGTGGCTCGGGCTCTTCGGCGGTGTGATGCGCCACGACCTCCGCACCGAGCGGGACTTCGATCTCTACACGCCGGCGAACACCGGCGGTCAGCTCCTCAGCACCGGCGTCTACACAATCGAGGTCGACCGCGACGGCGACAAATGGGTCGGCACCTACGGGGGCGGCCTGGCCAAGTTCGACGGCTCCCGCTGGACGACGTATTCCCCGTACGGATGGGGTTCCCCCGCCGATTATCGGAATACCTGGACAGCGTACGCGCCCGGCCGGGGCCTCGGGGACCTCTGGGTCTACGACGTCGCCTTCGACCGCCGCGGCCGGATGTGGGTCGCGACGTGGAAGGGCGTGAGCCTGTTCGACGGCCGTGGATTTACGACCTACTCCGTGGACGAGGGCCTGGTCGACAAGTGGGTGTACGCGATCGCCATCGATCGCGCAAACGTGATGTGGTTCGGCACCGAAGGCGGGGTCACGCGCTTCGACGGCTCGACGTGGAAGAGCTACACCCACGCCGACGGCCTCGGTCTTGAGACCGAACAAGTCGTCAAGAACCCGGACTACACGTTCGGCAATCCCCACCACATCGACCCGTCGAAACAGGCCACCGCGAGCAACCCCAATTACGTGATCTCGGCCGCGGTCGATCGGCGCGACCACAAGTGGTTCGGCACCTGGGGCGGCGGGATTTCCCGATTCGACGGCTCTTCGTGGACGACCTACTCCAAAGCCGACGGGCTCGGAGGCAACTTCGTCTTCTCCCAGGCGGTCGATCACCACGGGGTTCTGTGGGCTGGCACCGATGGCGGCGTCAGTTGGTTCGACGGAACCCGCTGGCGCACCTACACGACGCGCGACGGCCTGATCGACAACTTCGTCTACTCGATCGGCGTGGACGACGAGGGCAACAAGTGGTTCGGCACGCGGGTGGGCGTTAGCCGGTTCGCCGACCCCGACCGGACGCCGCTGCGCTCCCTCTTCCACCGATTGGGCCTTTCGCGTTGAATCCGCGCCGGGTCCTCCCGCTGGCGCTGATCGTCATCGTCGGCTGCGATCCCTTGTCCGGGGGGGCGCGGGGAACGGCTCCTTCCCCCGGACAGATGGTCACCATCCCCCAGGGTGAGTTCATCATGGGGAGCGATCAGACCGACACCGCCCAACAGGGGGTCGAGTTCGGCACCGCGAAGCCGTGGTTTCTGGACGAGCACCCGCAGCGCACCGTCACCCTGCCGACCTATCAGATCGACGTGTACGAGACCACCAACGACCAGTACCGGCAATTCGTCGACGCCACCCGCGCGGCCGCCCCGCCCACCTGGCCCGACGGACGCTTCCCGGCCGATCAGGGGCGATGGCCCGTAACGGGGATCACGTGGTTCGAGGCCGATCGGTTCTGCCGATGGGCCGGGAAGCGATTGCCGACCGAGGCCGAGTGGGAAAAGGCGGCGCGCGGAACCGACGGGCGCGAATACCCGTGGGGCAACGCGTTCGATGAAAAAAAGGGCAACATCGGCAGCACGGGGCTGGCTGCGGTGGGCAGCTTCCCCGAGGGCAAGAGCCCCTACGGCGTGGAGGACATGGCCGGCAACGTGTCCGAGTGGGTCGCCGACTGGTATCAGCCCTACCCCGGATCGACGTACACGAGTCCCGCGTTCGGGGAGCGGTTCAGGGTCGTGCGCAACAGCAGTTGGGGCGGATCGGCCGGCCACTACACCGTCCCGCACTTTTACCGCGCCGCCTATCGCTTCTACCAGCCGCCGGAGCGGCGGTTCCGCGATATCGGGTTCCGGTGCGCCCGCTAGGAGCCTGTCCATGAGTGGTCATCTGCTGCGTTGTCGCTGTGCATCCGGCGCATTCCTGCGAACCTTGCGAAGCCTCGCGCCGGGAAGTCGGGCGCTCGTTTCGCGGCCCGCTTTGCGGGGCAAGAACAGGCTCCAACGCCCCCACACTCGGACATACTCCTAGTGGCCCGGCTATGACGAAACGCCGTGCCCTGCTCGCCGCGGCCGTCCTCGCGGTGGTCGGTTTGGGAACATGGCTCGCCATCTGGACGCTGCGCGCCCAGGACAAGGACATGATCCCCATCCCGGCCGGCGAGTTCCTGATGGGCAGCGATCGCGTCGACGCCGAGGGCAAGACCCACGAGTTCGGCTTCGCCAAGCCCCTCTATCTGGACGAGCACCCCCGACAGACGATCACGCTCCCCGCCTTTCTGATCGACCGCCACGAGGTCACTCAGGGAGCATACGCCACGTTTGTCGCGGCGACCGGCTGGCCCTCGCCGAAACACTGGGTCGACGGCCGCCCGCCGTCCGGGACGCACCGGTTGCCCGTGACCAGCGTCAATTGGCACGACGCGCAGCGCTACTGCGAGTGGCGGGGCACACGCCTGCCCACCGAGGCCGAGTGGGAAAAAGCGGCGCGGGGCGCCGACGGCCGCGAATTCCCGTGGGGCAACGACTACGACGGCCACAAGGCCAACACCGGCGACGCCGGTCGCGGCGGACTCGTGGAGGTCGGGAGCTTCCCGGAGGGTCGAAGCCCCTACGGGGTGGACGACATGGCCGGCAACGCCTGGGAATGGACGTCGGATTGGTATCTGCCGCATCCGAACAGCACGTACGAGTTCGCGCCGTTCGGCCGAACGTTCAAGGTACTCAAGGGCGGGGGATGGGGAGGCGTCGGCCACTACGCGCTCCCCGAGTTCTATCGCGCGGCCTACCGGTTCCCGATGGCGCCGACCGCCAAATTTCCCGATTTCGGCTTTCGCTGCGCGAAATCCGTGTCGTAGATCGTCACGATGCCGGTTTGCCGGCCGACTTCTGGGACCCCTTCTCCGCTTCGATCTTCGCGATCTGCTTGCTCACGTCCCCGGCCGCCGGCGCGTTGGGATACAGCGCGAGCCACCGCTTCCAGATGTCCAGCGCCGCGGCGGAATCCTTCTTGTCGTAGTAGTAGAGGAAGCCGAGATTGTACATCGTGGGATCGTGCTTGGGGTCGTAGCCGAGGTTCTTGTTCAGTTCGGTGAACGCCCGATCCGGCTTACCCCCGTATTGGTACGCGATCGCCAGGTTCGTCCGCACGTCGAGATCCTTGGGGTTGATCGCCAGCGCCCGCGTGTACAGATCCTGCGCCGCGTCGAAGCGCGAAATCATCATATTAGCGTTGCCCAGCGAGATGAGCGCCTCTAGGTCCTTCGGGTTCTTGTCGAGGCGGGCCTTGAAGGCGATGACGTCCTCCATGGGATTCCGCGTCCCCGCCGGCAGCGGGCGATCGGTCGCGCGGTCCGACGTCGAACCGGGCGGATTATTAATGGCCGGATGATTCGGCGGGAGTTGGTTATCCGGCGAGGGGCTCGCGATAGGAATCCCGCTCTCCCCCACCGGCTCAGGTAACCCGCCGCCTCCGTCTTTCTGGCAAGCGGCGACAAGGATGAGCCCCAGGACCAGGGCTCCGATCATGGCACCACGCGACGTCATTCTTGCTCCTTCTCCCGAGAGGCGTCCGACGAACCCTCGCCCTTGGCGGGATGGTGGTCCTTACCCGCGTATGCCTCGATGAACGCGCCGATCCGGTGGTCGTCGAACTCATTGAGCGTCTCGATCCGCTCCCACGCCGTCAACACGATGCGGGACTCCACCAACGGATACGGGGCCACAACCACGCGGTCGTGCTTGGTCGCCGCCGCCTCCAGTTGCTTGACCAGGTCGGGGCACGGGGTCGGACACGAGTATTGCACCAGCACGCCGCCGTCTTCAAGATTGTGTACCTGCGTTTCCGGCGGGATGGGAATGGCGTGCACCCCCCACTCCGTCAGGTACGCCGTGTGGGGCCCGGAGGTCGGAGGGTTGCTGTTGTAGGGCCCGTGCTCGTCGAAGGGCGTCCCCACGTGCTCGTTGCCCTGGCTCGCCACGGCGAGGCCCGGGCCTTCATGGGCCGAGACCTTGGCCGGCTCGGCCTTCTTGGGCACGGCCTTGAGCACCCCACCGAGCCGGGCCAGGTCGAATCGCTCGGCCGGCGGATGTTGATTGAACCGGATGTCGGACACGCCGACCCACCCGACCTCTTTTCCATCCAGATACCGGCTGAGCTTGACCGGGATCACGTACCCGCCATCCACCTTCTGATACGTGACCCTCGTCTCGGTGAGACCACGGAACCCTTCGTCCTGGGCGTGCGGGTTTTTCGGCCGCATCACCGGAAACTGTTCCACCACACTGACTGGGAATCCTGTCTCGGCACTCACCCAGAGTTGCGACACCGTTTCGTGGCTGCCCATCGCGCCGATCGCGTGGTACCTGTGGCCCTCTTCCTCGACGGTTCGCACGATGTCGACCGCGATCCCGTTCCGCAGATAGGGACTCCCCGGCACATCCCCGGCGAGATGACGGACCACCTCCTCGGTTGGAAGACCGTACAGCGCATACAAGAGATACACCAGGTCCTGCCGCGGGGTATTCTGGAATCGCCCATCCCTCGAAATCGAGATCGCGCGGCCACCTTGGGCCAAGCGCACGCCACCATCGGCAAACTCGTGTCGAACAGAGTCGGGGAGATTGATCGTCGTCTTGAGCGTCGACGTCACGGTCTTGGTCGCCGGCTTCGCCTCTGCCTCGCCCTTCCCGTCGGCTTTCGCTTCGTCCGGCACCTCGCTCGTCATCGTCTCGGTGAACGCGACGTCGGCATAGGGGGCGCCGTGGGACTTCATGGTCGCGATCACCGCTTCGAGCCGCGTCCGCGCCTCGGTCTTGCGCGCGAGGCGGTTGCGCTCCCGCTGCGAGACTTGCCGGATCACGAACGTCGTCGGCTCATCGCCGACGGGAACGCTGCTCAACTCCTTCAACGTCTCGGCGTCGAGCGTCACCAGGCGCTTGCCCGGCCGGTCGAGGGCGTAAAACACCCGCCCGCCGGGCCCAACCGCCGCGGCGACGAGCCCGCCCTCGACTTCGGCCGTTTTGTCGGCCTTCACCTCGGGCCATGGTCGGGCCTTGAAGTTGCTGCTGAGGGTAAAGACCTCGCTCCGGCGCGCGCCGGGCTTCCAGCAGATGACGATCATCCGCTTGCCGCCCTGTGTGAACAGAATATCCCGCGGTCCCGCCCCGAGCGTGACGCGGGCGGTGGCGCCGTTCGTGTTGATCATTGTGACGTCCCGGTCGTCCACGTTGGCGGTCAAGAGAAACTCGCCGGTCGGGTCGAGCACGAGCTTGGCCGGGCTGGTGCCGGTTTTGACCGAGGACGACACGTGCTTGGGATCATCGAGCTTCGCGGCCATGACGAAGTCGAACACCTGGCGTCCCACCTTGCTGATCGGGTCGTACTGGCCGAGATACAGCCGGTCTTTCCCCCAGAACAGGAGATCGTAGACGCTGCGGTCCTCGGTCTGCCGCTGGTCGGTCGCCTTGAAAGTCTTGCCGTCGTAGCCTTGCAGGAAGGATCCCGGCCACGAGTAGCTCCAGAACTTGTCGCCCTTGGGCGTGAACACGCCGGGACCGCGCGTCGGCAGCACCGCTTCGATCTCGTTCGTGGCCAGGTTGACCACCGCCGTGGTCTCGGAATACCAGTGCTGGACGAGCAGGCGCTTCTCGTCCGGCGATTCGATCAACCGCCACGGGGCGGCGCCCGTGTACAGCTTGTTCACCGTCTGACCGGTCTCCACGTCGAGGATCTGGACGTGGTTGTTCCCGGCGTTCGCGATGTACGCGAGGGTGGCGGGCTTGGCCATGGCCGGAGAAGAGGACAGGCTGAGCCACAAGACCCCGAGAGCGAGCGCTCCGGGGTTCCGCATCAAGGCGAGTAGAGGATTCACGATGACTCCTTTTCCGTCCGGGTCGGAACGGCGTTGAACAGCTTCCAGGCGGGGAACCGAACTCATCGGCGCCGATTGTAAGAAAACACCACCTCCAAAGCAAGGCAGGAAAAAAGAGGGGAGGCGCGATAACCGCCTCCCCTCCATATGGAGCTACGTCACGACTTACTGCGCTTTGAATCCGAAGGTGTACTCTCCTCCGGTTGCGGGGCCCGCAAACAGCGTGTTGCCCGCATAGTCCTTGATAGCCCGACTGTTGCGGATCGGCGCAATGTGTATGATGTGGCCGCCTCCACCCACAAAGGCCGAATCGGTCCCCACGTAGGGGAACAACCCCCACGTGGTGTCGTCGATCTGATCCTGGAGGAACGTCAGCGCTGCACCGCCACTGTCGGTAAGATAATACGTGTTGCCCGACAGAGGCCCGCAGTTGACCAACCCTGCGACATTGTCGCACTCCTGCACCGGCTCGCTGAACGACACCTTTACGATCCGGGTGTGCGCCACACTCAGTTCGCCGTAGCTTTCCGTCGCGTAGTTGCCCGTCGTTCCACCATATGGCGAGGGCGACCAGTGCTTGTTCGCCGGGATCGGGGCGGTCAGATTGGTCCCCGGGCACGTTCCACCCTTCCGAGGCGGCTTGCAATTGTTGATGATTACGCGGGGCGCCACATTATCCGTCGTGGCCGTCACCTGGATCACCGCGTTGCGCACCTCGGAAGGCACCGGGGGCGCGCCCTCGACCACCACCGGATCGAACAGCAGAGCCTGCCGATACGCGGCATTGGTCGCGACTCGATCGCAGGGCCCCTTCAGAACGCAGGGCTCCAGCGTCGGAGGGGTATCGTCGTCCGTGTTGGCGAGGTTGCCGAGGAACTTCTTGGCCACGATGCCCTCGAAGGACTGGTAGTAGACGACCGAACTGACCGCGATCGGCCCGACGATCGTCGACGGCACCACGACCGAATACCGTGTAAGGTTGACCATCGCGCCCGCGTTCGTGCATCCGACGTTGCGGCACGGCTGCAGCCGCGTATCCCTCAGGAACGCGTTGTCGAAGACATCCCCGTTGGCATTCGTGTCCGTATACCGAGGAATGCCGTTCGGGTTGTTCCGATCGATCACCGCCCCGGCGGCATCCGTCGGCATGTTGTTCGCGTTGACCACCAGGTTCACCGGCGTCGCGTAGGGCAGATCCAGCGTGGGACAGATCTTGTCCAGCGTCGCCATCGCCCGGAACGTATAGGCGTACGGATCGATCGCGCCCTCCGGGAGCTTCCAGCCGCCCGTCACCCCTTCCGTATCCGGGCAGGTCGACGGATACGACGGGTCCGGCTTGATCGAAGCGGCGGTCAGATATCCCACCCCGAGCGATCGGCGATTCCCGTTGGCGCTGTCCTGAATCTGCAGCTCCACGTCATCCGTGACCGCGGCCGTGTTCTTGGTATCCCACGCTTTCACCGCCACCCACGCCGCTCGGCCCTCCGGGAAGCCGGTTGGGAAGTTGTGCCCCGAGCCTTCGTTCTTCACCGTCACGTTCAGCGCGGCCAGCGTCTCCGTGGCCGGTCTCACGACCGAGGCCGGCGCGGTCACCGACATCGTCACCGCATTACGCAGGCGATCCCACGCAAAACGTTCGTGCTGGGTGGTGCCGCCCGTTACCGTGCCCACCGTATCGTACCGGGCGTAGTGGTACCGGCTGTTGGCATCCGCCGACGAGAAGCTCGTGTGCAAGAGCTCCGGGTACGGCTGCACCGTGCCCCCGCCGTCGATATCCGCGCCGATCAGCCGCGTCATGTAGCCGTTCCCGCCCACGAAGTGGTGCGAATAGCCCGGGTTGTGCGTGATCCGATCGCAGGACGGCTCCAGAAGCGGCGCATCCGGCGTGACGACGCTGCCGGCGACCGTGTATAACGTAAGCGCGGTCCCCGGCTCGCCATAGCTCTGCTGCATATGACAGGTTTCGCAGTCCCGCTTGTAATTGGCATCGTAATAGGCATTGCCCGGCCGATCGGAGTACCGGCTATTCTTCCACTCGGTGTATGTCCGCTCGATCGGGAACCCGCCGGTCCAGTAGCCGAACTGGTTCTTGATCGTCATCGGATTCGTCACGTCGTGGCAAGACGCGCAGAACTCGGCCCGCTCGAACTTGACCTGGTAGTACGTGTCGTGCTGACCCGGCGGACTCGCCTGGGTAAAGTACACGTTGGTCGTCCGGGTGCCGCCCGTGAACACGTCGCTCACGTACGAGTCCAACACTTGCCCGCCCACGCAGCTCCCAGGCAGGATCAGGCACGGATCGTTCCACGACAAGGGACCGAACCGTTCAGGGAAGTTGAGCGCGTGGGGCGAGAGCCGAAACGCTCCCGCGGCCACCGCGTAGCCCAGGTTGCCGCTCGCCGCGTCCGGCACCGTCAGCATGTCCTGCTGCGCCGGCGTCAAGCCCTGGTTATAGCGCCCCGTGTTCTGGGGCGCCGGGTAGTACTCCGTCCCCGATTTACCATAGAGATGATAGGGAGTGTACCGAGAATCCACATTGGTGTGGCAGACCTCGCAGGTGATCCCGGCCTTGCCGCTGTTGCTGTTGACCACGCGGCTCACGCCGTCAACATACGTGCGCGACCCGAAAGACTCCAGCGTGAGCAGCCCGTTGGCCGGGTCCGTCGCCTGCGCCGTGCCCACTGCGGTCGGGTCATACGACGGGCTGATGCGGCCGTGCTCCTGGGTGGAGGTCCCGCCTCCGTACGGGCTCTGATTATCGGCGTAAACGTTCGTCGTCGCGTCGATGTAATTGGTCGGCATGTGGCACCGCGAGCAGAAGTCGTCCATCAGCGACCCGCTTTGACTGTACAGCGCTGGCGTCACACCCGGGAACGGAGTCGTGGTACCGGGCGTCACATTGAACCGGCTCTGACAACCGGCAATCCCGAATGGGTTGATTTGGGCCTTGGCCGTCCCGTCCGGTGGGTTGGGAATGTCGCAATCACCGTCGGTCGACGTCAGACGCGCCACGAGCAAGAACGCCCCACGCCACCCCGGATCGCGCCAGGCGTTCGACATCATGGCGCCATTCCACTGGTTCCAGAGCCCGGTGTGGCACCCATCACAGCTCCCCGAATTGTTGGTGGTCGTCCAGAGGGGCTCAAACGGCACACCGGTGTGCGGGGCGCCGAACGCTCCGCCAGCCGATGTCGTTTCGCTCACCACGTACGGCGCCGGCTCGGGGATACGATTCGTGAGGAGGTTCTCCTCCCCGTGCCGGGCGAACGCCGTGGACACGAGGCCGGCAACGCTGAGGAGCGTCGCCAGCCCTAGCACCACACCCTTCCACCTGAGATTCCCGTTCTTCATACCATCCTCCTTCACCGTGGTCACCGCCCAATCAAAACGATAGGCCAACAAACCAGGCACTGTTGGCTACTAACCGAGCCAATGTTGTCGCGTACGATACAGGAGATCTAACCGCCTGCACAATTGTCCTTTGGTTTGATTTTTCAGCGCCGTGAAGGGGAAAAGGTGGAAGTATTTTAACCTTTTGCTATCAGGACACCCTACACAAAGAGGGGAGGCCCATTTAGAAGGGCCTCCCCTCTTTTCCAGCACACCAGCGAATTCTACTGGGCCTTAAACCCGAACGTGTACTCCCCACCCGTTGCGGGCCCGGCCACCAGCGTGAGACCTGCAGAGTCCTTGATCGCCCGACCGCTGCGCGTCGGCGCCACGTGTATCACATAGCCGCCGCCACCCAGAAACACCGAGTCGGTGCTCACGTACGGGAACAGGCCCCACGTCCGATCGTCAATCTGGTCCTGCAGGAACGTCACCGCCGCACCGGCGTTATCGGTCAGATAATACGTGCTGGCCGAGAGCGGCCCGCAGTTGACGAGGCCCGCGACGTTGTCGCACTCCTGCACCGGCTCGCTGAACGAGACCTTCACGATCCGGGTGTGCGCGACGTTCAGTTCGCCATAACTCTCGGTCGCGAAATTTCCGCTCTGACCTCCGTAGGGCGACGGTGACCAATGCCCGTTGGCCGGGATGGGCGCCGTCAGGTTGGTCCCGACACAGACGTTATTCTTCCGAGGCGGTTTGCAATTGTTGATGATCACCCTCGGAGCGATCGTGTCGGTCGTCCCCGTCACCCTGATCACGGCGTTTCGTACTTCCATCGGCATCGGGGGCGCTCCCTCGACCGCAACGGGGTCGAATTTGAGCGCGTTGCGGTACTCCGTGTTGTTCGCCGCCCGGCCGCAGGGCCCCTTCAGCACGCAGGGCTCCAACGTGGGCGGGGCATCGTCGTCGGTGTCGGCCAGGTTCCCCAGAAACTTCTTGGCCACGATGCCCTCGAACGCCTGATAATAGACCACCGAGGTCACCGCAATCGGCCCCACCGCCGTCGCCGGCACCACGACCGAATACCGGGTGACGGTTACGCCGCTCCCGGGGTTGTTGCAAGTCGCGCCCCGGCACGGTTGCAACCGGGTATCACGGAGGAACGAGTCGTCGAACGAGTCCCCATCGCCGTCGGTATCGGAATACCGGGGGATGCCCGTGGGGTTGTTCCGATCGATCACGACCCCATTGGCGTCCGTCGGCATGTTGCTCGCGTTCACGACCAGGTTCACGGGCGTGGCATACGGCAGGTCGAGCGTCGGACAGACCTTGTCCACCGTCGCCATCGCTTTGAACGTCACAGCCCACGGATCGATCGATCCCTCTGGAATCTTCCAGCCTCCGCCGACTCCCTCGGCATCCGGACAAGTCGCCGGGTAGGTCGGATCCGGTTTCATCGACGCGCTGGTCAGATAGCCCACGCCCAGCGAATCCTGCTGGCCCGCGGGTTTCTGGCTGTCACGAATCGTCAATTCGACGTCGTCGGTGGTCACGGCGGTATTCCGGGTGTCCCACGCCTTGACCAACACCCAGGCGGCACGGCCCTCGGGGAAACCGGTCGGGAAGTCGTGCCCCGAGCCCTCGTTTTTGACGGTGATCGTCAGCGCCGCCGTGCTTCCCGGGGCGACGGTGCCAGTGGGAGCGGAGAGTGTCATCGTCAAGACGTTCCGCATACGATCCCACGAGAAGCGCTCGTGCTGCGTCGCGACCGGTCCCGACCGCCCGCCTGCGGTATCGTACCGGGCATAGTGGTACCGGCTGTTCGCGTCCGCCGACGAGAAGCTCGTATGCAAGAGCTCCGGGTACGGTTGCACGTTGCCCCCACCATCCACATCCGCACCGATCAACCGCGTCATGTAGCCGTTGCCGCCAACGAAGTGGTGCGAATAGCCCGGGTTGTGCGTAATCTGATCGCACGACGGCTCCAAAATCGGCGCATCCGGCGTCACGCCACCGTTGACCGTGTACAAGGTGAGCGCGGTCCCCGGCTCGCCGTAGCTCTGCTGCATATGACAGGTCTGGCAGTCCCGCTTGTAGTTCTGATCGTAGTGGGTGTTGCCCGGACGATCGGCGTACCGGCTGTTCCTCCACTCCGTGTACGTCCGCTCGATCGGGAACCCACCGACCCAGAAACCCGCGGCGTTCTTGATCGTCATCGGGTTCGTCACGTCGTGGCAGGACGCGCAGAACTCGGCCCGCTCGAACTTGACCTGGTAGAACGTGTCGTGCGCGCCAGGCGGGTTCGCCTGGGTAAAGTAGACATTGGTCGTCCGGGTGCCGCCGGTGAAGACGTCGCTCACGTACGAATCCAACACTTGTCCGCCCACACAACTACCCGGCAGGATCAGGCACGGATCGTTCCACGACAAGGGCCCGAACCGCTCCGGCAGGTTGAGCGCGTGGGGCGAGAGCCGAAACGCCCCCGCGGCCACCGCATAGCCCAGGTTGCCGCTCGCCGCGTTCGGCACCGTCAGCATGTCCTGCTGCGCCGCCGCCAAGCCTTGGTTGAATCGCCCCGTGTTCTGAGGCGCCGGGGTGTATTCCGTACCCGACTTGTTGTAGAGGTGGTACGGCGTGTAGCGCGTCTCGACGTTGGTATGGCACACCTCGCAGATGATCCCGATCTTCCCACTGTTACTATTGACCACTCGACTCACCCCATCGACATAGGTCCGTTCACCGAACGATTCGAGCGTGAGCAGCCCATTGGCGGGGTCCGTGGCCTGCGCCGTGCCCACCGACGTCGGGTAATACAAGGGGCTGATGCGGCCGTGCTCCTGCCCCGACGGCGCATCGCTCGTGACCGTGGTGACGGCATCGATGTAGTTCGTGGGCATGTGGCACCGCGAGCAAAAATCATCCATCAACGACCCCGACCCGGTGTAGGTCACGTTGGTCGTCCCGCTGTTAAACGTGCTCTGGCACGCCGTCGGATGCGCAAATGGGTTGATGCTGGCCCGCGCTGTGCCGTCCGGCGGGTTGGGAATATCGCAATTTCCATCCGTCGAAGTCAGGCGCGCCACGAGCAAAAAGGCCCCTCGCCACCCCGGATCCCGCCAGGCGTTCGACATCATCGCGCCGTTCCACTGGTTCCAGAGCCCGGTGTGGCACCCATCGCAGCCACCGACGTCGTTTTCGCTGGTCCAGAGGTCCTCAAACGGCGCGCCGGTGTGCGGGGCGCCGAACGCGCCCCCGGCCGACGTCGTTTCACTCACGACGTACGGCGCCGGTTCGGGGATACGGTTCGCGAGAAAGCCCTCTTCGCCGTGACGAGCCAGCGCGGATGACGCGCCCACGACACCGAGTACGAGCGTCAAACCGAAAACTTTTCCCAACCACCAACGAGTGCCTTGCATACGCTCCTCCTTCATGTTCAGCAAAGGATCCAAGGATGCCTGCACGCCGGTTTTCAGGATGTTCTGTTCGGTCGCTCTATCCTAACGATTCTGGTTCGCGGGGAGGACCTCCTGCCGCATGGAGCCGGAAGACGAGTGGCACGTGACTTCTTTTCCAGCGTTGGTACTTATAAACCCAACGGATGGAGAAAACAATCGTCCTTTAGTTTGATTCTGAAGAACTTTCTGGTTGGTTTTTTGTGGAAAATCTAAGGAGATTTTGCCAATTGCGTGTTCAACTCGCTGATTTTTTTCTTGATTCAGCGAGGTCTATTCCCCTTTACCCGCAAACCCCCGCTCGGTCATTTGCCGCGGGTCGAGGAGGACCTTGAGCCGCTCGGGGGAGACGATCTTTTGTTCGAGGGCGACCTCGCGGACGGTTTTGCCGGTTCGGTACGATTCCTTGGCGATCTTCGCCGCCGCGTCGTAGCCGATCTCCGGCGCGAGCGCCGTGCACATCGCAAGGCTCTGCTCGATCATCGCCTCGCACCGCGCCTCGTTCGCGGTGACTCCCGCGATGCACTTGGCGGTAAAGTTCTGGGTCGCCGCGCCCAGCAACTGGATCGACTGCAGGAGATTATAGGCCATCACCGGCAGCATGACGTTGAGTTCGAAATTCCCGGCCTGGCCGCCCAAGGTGATGGCGGCGTCGTTGCCGATGACCTGGACGCAGACCTGGAGCAGGGATTCGACGATCACCGGGTTGACCTTCCCTGGCATGATCGATGAGCCGGGCTGAGTCTCCGGCAGGTTGATTTCTCCCAATCCACAGCGTGGACCGGATGCCAACCACCGGAGATCGTTGGCGATCTTCATCAGGCTCACCGCCACCGTCTTGAGCGCGCCGCTGGCTTCGACCAGCGAGTCCTGCGCGCCCTGCGCCTCGAAGTGATCCGCCGCCTCGACAAAGAACGGGCAATCGGTTTCCTGTGACAGCAGCGCGATCGTCTTCGCGGCGAAGTCGGGGTGGGTGTTGATCCCGGTCCCCACCGCGGTCCCGCCCAGCGCGAGTTCGCCCAGCGACGCGCGCATGTTCTCTACCCGCCGGATGCCGAGTTCGATCTGGCGGGCGTAGCCTCCGAACTCCTGGCCGAGTCGGATCGGGGTCGCGTCTTGGAGGTGCGTCCGGCCGATCTTGACCACACGCGAAAACTCGAGCGATTTCTGGACCAGCGTCGCGTGGAGCATCGACAACGCCGGAAGCAGCGCTTGATCCACCGTTTCGAGCGCCGCGATGTGGATGGCGGTCGGGATCACGTCGTTACTCGACTGGCCCAGATTGACGTGATCGTTCGGGTGAATGGCCTTGGAACCCAGCGCACCGCCGACCAACTGCGTCGCGCGGTTGGCGATCACCTCGTTGGCGTTCATATTGGTGGAGGTACCCGAACCGGTTTGGAACAGGTCGACGACGAAGTGACCATCCAGCGCCCCCTCGATGACCTCGCGGGCCGCGCGGCTGATGGCGTCGGCCTTGTCGGCCGGCAGGAGTCCCAGATCGCGGTTGGCCTGCGCCGCCGCCCATTTCACCAGGCCGAGGGCGCGGATGAAGCTGCGCGGCCAGCGGAGGTCGCTGATCGGGAAGTTCTCGACCGCGCGCTGGGTCTGGGCCCCGTACAGGGCCGTCGCGGGGACGCGCATCTCCCCCATCGAGTCTTTTTCGACGCGAACAGCGCCGGATTCCTCACGTCGCGTGGTCATCGTGCCTCCCGTCCAGACGGTTTGAGGGGACGGATTCTATCACAGTTTGCGCAAGGCGGAAACCTGCACCGCGCTGCCCCGCGCAGCACGCTTGCCCCGCGCCCGTGCATCTCTGTATAATGGCGCGCCTGTTTCTCCCGCCGAGGGGGGCCGCGTCGCGCGCCCGGGCGCGCCAACGAGGAGGACATCGCATCACACACGCGCAGGCCCCCATCCGCCGATGACGCTCGCCCCCGACTACGTCTACGTCACCACGCCCAAGGCGCTGGCCGAGGTCGTCGCCGCGATCGCGCGCGCGCCGGTCATCGGCGTGGACACCGAGGCGGACTCGCTCCATTGCTACCAGGAACGGGTCTCGCTCATCCAGGTGAGCGACAGCACGCTCAACGCCGTCATCGATCCGCTGATTCTCGCCGACCTCAGCCCGCTGGCGCCGATCCTGGCCGACCCCGCAATCGTCAAGGTCATCCACGGCGCGGACTACGACGTGGTGGGGCTCAAGCGGGATTTCGGGTTCTCCGTCGCGTCGATCTTCGACACGTGCCTCGCGGCGCAGGCGGCGGGCGAGCCGAAGTACTCGCTGGGGGATCTCCTGCAGCGGTATTTCGACGTCACGCTCGAAAAGAAGTACCAGAAGGCCCACTGGTCCAAGCGGCCACTCTCCGCCGATCTGCTCGCCTACGCCGCGAAGGACACCCAGTATCTGCCGCGGCTGTACGACCTGCTGCGAAAGGCGGTCGAGGCCCAGGGCCGCCTCGCCCAGATCGAGGAAGAGGGGGAGTGGATCGGCCGACGGGAATGGACCGGCCACGCGTTCGAGCCGGATGATTACGTGCGGATCAAGGGCGCAACCGTGCTGCCCCCCGCGGCTCAGCGCGTCCTGCGGTCGCTGGCGGTCGCCCGCGACCAGTTGGCCAAGCGGGCCAACCGCCCCCCGTTCAAGATCATCTCGGGCGAGGACCTGATCGCGATGGCCGTCCACCACCCCGCCACGCCCGCCGCGATCGAGGCGCTCTTCCCCTCCTCGTCGGCGCCGGCCCGGCGGGACATGCCTCGGTGGCTGGACGCGATCCGCGCGGGCCTCGCCGATACCACGCCGCTCCCGCGGCGATCCGGCGGACGCCAGGAACCGTTCTCGGCCGCCCAGGAGCGCCTCTTCACGCGCCTCCGGGCGTGGCGCACCGAGCAGGCGAAGACCGAGGGCATCGAGCCCGCCATGATCGTCTCGACCGACCAGATCAAAACGATCGTGCGAGCGTGGCCCAAATCCGCCGACGAACTCGCCGCCGTCCCCGGCATCCGCCGCTGGCAGGTGGCGCGGTACGGAGAGGCGGTGCTGGGGATGCTGGGGTAGGCGTCTCGGCTCAGGCCCAGCACATCAGGGCAATTGATTTTTCAGCCGAGATTCGCTAGTGTGTGTACACGGCATGTACACAAAGGGGACCTTCCATGGGAGAACCGGCGCTCAAACACAAGCACCTGAAACTTGATCAACGAAAGATCGACTTTGCCAAGCGTTATTTTGGGGCACGGTCTGAGCGGGAGGCCATCGACAAGGCGCTTGCGCTGCTCATGGAAGACGAGCACCTCGTGAAGGCGATGAAGCCGCTGAAAGGGATTCTCAAAGGCGACAAACAGCCGTGGCCTTACCAGTAGGGGCCAAAGTCGTTCTCGACACGAACGTCTTTATCGACTACCTGCGCGCGGGGCTCCACGCGAACTGGGTGATCGGCCCGGTCGGGAAAACAATCCGCTTTCTCTCCTCAGTCGTTGTCTTAGAGCTCGATGTGGGCGCTGATACGCCAAGACGAAAAAAAGCTGTCGATCGACTCAAGGACGCGTTTCCCCCGAGCCGCGTCATTGCGCCGGACGTCTGGGCTTTTGATCAAGCCGGCGTCGTCTTTCGTGCTCTCTATGGTACGGTCCGGGGCGACCGGCTGGGGCTCATGAACGATATCCTGATTGCACTGACGGCGCGCCGGATCGGCGCCGCAGTCGTCACGAGCAATCTGGGGGAATTCCATCGGATTGCCAACCATATTTCGGGGTTGGCGGTCATCGGCCCATGAATTGGGCCACGAGCTCTTGTGTACGGCTCGCACAAGGGCAAAGAAGCTCTCTTGGACACAGCCGCCCTTTCGCCCTGAACAGAGAATCACCCCTCGCCCCCCTTTTGTAAAGGGGGGATGGGTGGGGGCGCGCGGTTTGACTCCGCCGCGCGGGATACGTTAGCCGGAGACCTGCATGGATCCCACCCTGCTTCGCCAGCTCGTGTCCTCCTCGGCAATCTTCGTCGCGGCGGCCGGCCTGGCGCTGTTCGCGCGGCGCCTGCTGCTCTCACTCCTGCGCCGCTGGGCCGCGAAGACCGAGACCGAGATCGACGACATCCTGCTGAGCGTCATCCGGGGGCCGTCGATCACCTGGGCAATCGCGCTCGGCCTGTACCTCGCCATCGGGACGTCGGTCCTCCCGCCGCGGATCATCCAGGCGTCGTTCTCGCTCCTGCACATCCTGGTGATCCTCTCGTTCACGTTCGTCGCGGCCAACGCCGCGGAACACCTGCTGCGCTTCGCCGCCAGGCGCGCCGACCTGCCCCTGGCCGCCACCGGGCTGACCTACGTCGTCCTCAAGGGCTTCGTGATCAGCCTCGGCGTCCTGATCCTGCTGGGCACGCTCGGCGTGTCCATCGCGCCCCTGCTCACCGCGCTGGGCGTCGGCGGGCTCGCGGTCGCGCTCGCCCTGCAGGACACGCTCTCCAACCTGTTCGCGGGGATTCACATCCTGATGGAGCGGTCGATCCGGGTGGGGCACTTCATCCGCCTCGAGAGCGGGGAGGAGGGGTACGTGACCGACATCGGGTGGCGGACGACCCGGCTCCGGTTG
>Ga0154928_119_pt2 | contig 38646 bp, 34 predicted proteins | sample RifCSPhighO2_01_FD_105896 | JGI IMG/M metagenome (GOLD analysis project Ga0154928, IMG submission 105896) | Nitrospirae bacterium RIFCSPHIGHO2_01_FULL_66_17 | reverse complement strand
CTCCACCTCCCGCAAAAACTTCGCCGCCTCCTCGGGCGGGGTCGGGTTGAGGTAGAAGCCCGAGCCGCGCTCGAAACCCGCCACCTCGGAGAGCCGCGGCATGATCTCGAAGTGCCAGTGGTGGTAGTCGTCGGCCTTCTCGCGCAGGGGCGCGCTGTGGAGGATGAAGTTGTAGGGCGGCGTGTCGAGGGCGCGGTCGAGGCGGCGCATGACCTCCGAGAACAGGCGCGCGAGCGACTCAAACTGCGACTTCTGGCTCTCCTCGAAGTTCGAGGCGTGGGCCTTCGGCAGGACCCAGACCTCGAAGGGAAAGCGCGGGGCGAACGGGGCCAGGCACGCGAAATCGCCGTTCTCGCACACGAGGCGGCTGCCGTCGCTGATCTCCTGCTTGAGGATGTCGCAGTAGATGCACCGCTCCTTCTCCGCGAAGTGCTCCTTCGCGCCGTGCAATTCATCCAGGACGTGGATCGGGATGATCGGCAGCGCGATGAGCTGCGAGTGGGTGTGCTCCAGCGAGGCGCCGGCCTCGACGCCGTGGTTCTTGAAGATGAGGATGTAGCGGAGGCGGGAGTCCTTGCGCAGGTCCAGGATCCGGTCCCGGTATGCCCAGAAGGTGTTCTCCAGCGCCTTGTCGGGGAGGGACGAGAGTGTCGTCTTGTGGTCGGGCGACTCGATGATCACCTCGTGCGCCCCGATGCCGGTCATCTTGTCGAACATCCCGACGCCCTCGCGGTTCAACGCGCCCTCGATCTGCAGCGCGGGGAATTTGTTCGGCACCACGCGCAGGGTCCACCCGGGCGCGTTCGCCTTCCCCCCCTCGGGGCGGTAGGCGAGCACCTCGGCCGGGGTCAGCGCCTCGTTGCCCGGACAGAACGGGCACAGCGCCGAGCGCCCCGGCAGGTCGCGGCGGATCTTGAAATCGGAGGGGCGTTTCCACCGCTCCGTCGAGATGATCACCCACCGGTTGACGATGGGGTCCTTCCGCAGTTCGGGCATCACGCTCCCCCCAGGTTCACACGCTCCACATCATCGCTTCGAAATCCGGCCCCGGCACGACGAACGTGCACGGCCGCTTGGCGGGATAGTGGTCGAGTTCGATCCCGCCCTCGGACACCTCCACGACGAACTCCACCCGCTCGCCCTCCTTGACCCCGAGATCGGCGAACGGCACCGCCAGCTCGACGATCTTCCGGATCGCGACCCGCGCGGTCGTCGGCGCGGCCGCCCACGGGGCCTCGCCACCGTCGCTCACCGAACCGTCCCCCCGCAGGAGCGTGCACCGCGCCGCGTCGCGCGCGAAGGGGAAGACGAGCTTGACCGGGCGGGGGGCGAGGATCCGGCAGCAGCCGTCGTACGGCCCCGCGTCGCCGACCAGGGCGGGCGCGAGGTCGAGGCGCAGGTAGAAGTGCTCGCGGTCGAACCCGTACCAGATCCCATCGAGGTACGACACCGGGCAGTACATCTGGGCGGCGTCGCTCCGGACGACGTAGTGGCTCGCGGACCACCACTCGTAGAACGAGGTCGCCACGCCGTCGATGGTCGGGGTGATGAAGCCGACCGGCTCCCGGATCGGCAGCTCGCCGCGCTCGAGCTTGATCGGCTGCTTGAGAAAGGGGGGCGCCGGCTCGCCGAAGAGCGAATAGACGCGGGCGAGGTGGCCGCGGAAGATCCGGTCGAACTCCGGGGCCAGCGTGCTCGAAAATTCGTCGCCGTACCACCAGAACCAGTCGCTGCCCTCCGCGGCGTACAGCGCGTCCCAGGCCTCCGCGACCGCCTCCGGCGACCGCTCGGGCTGGGCCGCCCGGCTCGCGAGGAATTGGCGGGTCCGGCGCAGCGAGGTCCACGCCTGGTTGTCCTCGGAGTGGCCGATCCAGATCTTGAAATTCTGGTTGATCCACGACCCGCTGTGCAGGTGGGCGAGCGGCTGGACGAGCGGCGCGCTCCGGATCGCGTCGCCGACGGTCGAGGCCTGCGCCCCCTGGCGCGCGGCCAGGCGGCGATACACCTGCGTCAGGAACTCCTTGCCGCCGTCGGGATACGCTTCCCAGGGATTCTCGCCATCCAGGATCACCGCGACCAGCGCGGGGCGCGGCCGCTCGCGCGCGCCGATCGCCTCCACGCGGTCGAAGAAATCGCGGGCCGCCGCCTCCGGCGCGTTTCTCGCGTAGGTAAAGCCGATGAGGTCCGACAGCGTGCGGTCGCGGAAGACGACGGCGACCTCGGCGTCGCGCACCGTCACGCGATAGGGGACGTAGGGGCTCGTCGCCGCCTCGCCGCCCGACAGCGACTTGGCCAGGATCCCCTCGTCGGTCGCGATCCACCGGATCCCCTGCTCGTGCACGAGCGGGATGAGATCCGGCGACACCGAGCCCTCCGACGGCCAGAGCCCCGCCGGCCGGCGGCCAAAGACGCGCTCGTGCAGGGCCACCCCCCGCGCGAGCTGCTCGCGGGCGTCCTCCGGCACGGTGAGGCGCTGCGGCAAACGCGCGTCGGGCTGGGCGCGCAGCGCTGCGTCGGAGTCGATCAGCAGGGGCAGGATCGGGTGGTAGAAGGGGCTGGTGGTCAGCTCGACCACGCCGGCCTCCTGGAGGGCGCGATACTTCGGGATGATGTCGCGCAGCACCGCCGACTGGAGGTCGAGCACGACGCGCTTGTCCTCCTCGGTGAAGCGCTCGCCCTTGGCCCGCAGTTCCTCGATCTCCGGGTGGCGGGCCCGGGCGGCGTGGCCGAACCACGCGAGGTTGAACCACACCTGCAGGTCGAGGAAGTCCTGGGTGGAGAACCGCCGCGTCACGGCCGCCCACTGCGCGGGGTCGACCGTCACCCCGCGCTTGAGCAGCAGGCTCCAGTAGCGGGCGGCGGGCTTGATCATGGAATCCCAGTGCGCCATGAAGAAGTGCTGGAGCACGAACACGCGGTCCAGGGGGAAGAGGTCCGCGGGGGGCGTCAGGGTGACCTCACGGTACCGGTCCGTCACGCGGCCCTCCGCGAGCTCGAGGATCTGCGCGACGAGCGACGGCGTCAGGTTGAACGTCTGCCGCGCCTCGGGAAACGCCTCGGCCAGCACGGCCATGTCGTAGTAGGCCTTGATGCCGTGGAGGCGCACCCAGGGGAGCGGCGTCGTCATCGCGGCGCGGTCCACGTAGTAGGGTTGGTGCATGTGCCAGACAAAGGCGACGGTCGGCTGCATGGTTTGGGGCGTCCGGCTGGCGATGACGCCCCGAGCATACCAAGCCGTCCGCCGGGAATTCAAGCCGTGGATTTTGACCGGCGGATCGACTATAATGGCCGCACCGAGACGCGGAAAGGGGAGGCGATGGAACAGGGCACGTGGAAGGTGAAGGTGGGGCTGGCCGAGATGCTCAAGGGCGGCGTGATCATGGACGTTACCACGCCCGATCAGGCGCGCATCGCCGAGGAGGCGGGCGCCGTCGCGGTGATGGCGCTGGAGCGCGTGCCCGCCGACATCCGGGCCCAGGGCGGTGTCGCGCGCATGGCGGACCCCAAGATCATCAAGGCGATCATGGAGGCGGTCACCATCCCCGTGATGGCCAAGTGCCGGATCGGCCACCTCGCCGAAGCCCAGATCCTCCAGCACCTCGGCGTCGACTTCATCGACGAGAGCGAGGTCCTCACGCCCGCCGACGAGCATCACCACGTCGACAAGCACCGCTTCGAGGCGCCCTTCGTCTGCGGCGCCCGGGACCTGGGCGAGGCCCTCCGCCGGATCGGCGAGGGCGCGGCGATGATCCGCACCAAGGGCGAGGCCGGCTCCGGCAACGTGGTCGAAGCCGTGCGCCACCTGCGGCAGATCGTGGAACAGATGCGCCGCCTGTCGGTCGCGCCGTCCGAAACACTCATGGCCGAAGCCAAGACGCTCGGCGCGCCGTACCACTTGGTGGTCGAGGTGGCGAAGACCGGCAAGCTGCCCGTGCCGAACTTCGCCGCGGGCGGCATCGCCACGCCCGCCGACGCCGCGCTCCTGCGGCTGCTCGGCGCCGAGGCCCTGTTCGTGGGCTCGGGGATCTTCAAGTCGCGCGACCCCAAGGCCCGCGCGCGCGCCATCGTGGAGGCGACCACCTACTACGACCAACCCGAGGTCGTGGCCCGGGTGTCGGAGGACCTGCCCGGCGCCATGGAAGGACTCGACGTCCGCAAGCTCGACGAGAAGGAGTTGCTCCAACACCGCGGATGGTGACGCCCTCCGAGCTCCGGATCGGCGTGCTGGCGGTCCAGGGCGACGTGGGTCCCCACTGCGAGGTCCTCGCGCGCCTCGGCGCCATCCCCCTCCCCGTGAAGTCGCCCGCCGATCTTGACCGCATCGACGGCCTCATCCTGCCCGGCGGCGAGAGCACCACGATCGGCCTGCTGCTGAAGAAGAGCGGCCTCGACGCGGCCATCCAGGACCACCACCGACGGCGCGGCCTGCCCCTCTTCGGAACGTGCGCGGGGCTGATCCTCCTCGCGAAGCGGATCGAGGAGACGCCGGACCAACCCCGTCTCGGTCTGCTCGACGTCACCGTACGGCGCAACGCGTTCGGCCGGCAGATCGAGAGCTGCGAGACCGTGATCGACGCGCCCCTCTTCGGCGCGTCGCCGCTCCGCGCGCTGTTCATCCGCGCGCCGTTCGTCGCGGAGGCGGGACCTCTGGTCGAGATCCTCGCCCGCTGGCGCGACCGCGCGGTCCTGGTCCGCGAGGGCGCGATCCTGGCGAGCGCGTTTCACCCCGAGCTGACCGACGACGACCGCGTCCACCGCTACTTTCTGCGCCGGCTCGTCGCCGCGCGTCCCGCGGCGTGACAGCGCGCGGTTGACACGTCCCGACGCTCTGTGCTAGAAGAGTGCTCCTTAACGGAGCCGAAACGACTGGCACCCAACGTCTTCTTCGCGCATGCTCGCCCGATCGAAAGCCAAATCCATTCCCGCTCCCTCCCCCGACGCGAAACGGCTTCGGATGCTCGTGGTCAACGCGAGCGCCCAGTTGCCGCTCGCGTTTCCGGACGGGGCCGACGCCGGCGTGACCATCACCCGCAGGCGGCTGACGCAGGTCCCGCCGATCGAGGCAGACCGGTTCGGGATGATCGTCGCGGAGACGCCCGCCGAGTGGGACAAGGACGGCGCGCGCCTTCGCCGCCTGATCGAGACCAAATCCAAAAGCTACGTCATCATCGCCCCCGGCCCCCTGCTCCAGCAGACCGCGGCCGAGATCCAGGCCGTCGGGCGGGCCCTGTCCTCGCCGCCCGGCCAGGCGCGCACCGCCACAACCTCGCCGGCACAGGAAAGCCCTGAAGGGGAGTTCCTGGACGGCTTCGTCCAGAAGAAGCTCCAGGCGTTCGTCCACGCCTTCAGCGAGAGCGGCGGCCGGGATCTCTACGGCTTCTTGATGAAGGAGGTCGAGCGGCCCTTGATCGCGTTCGCGCTCAAGGAGACCGGCGGCAACCAGCGCCGCGCGGCCGACCTGCTGGGGATGAACCGGAACACCCTCCGCAAGCGGATCCAGGAGTGCCGGCTCGCCGTCGCGGACAAGAAGCCGCGCGGCCGTTCCCGCTCGCGGTAGGTCGCGCGATCGCGCGACGACCCGTCACCGACCGTCTTCCCGCTTCAGCAACCCTTTGAGCAGGTCCCGGGGGGACGCTTTCCCATCCGACTCCGGCTGATCCAGGAACTCGCGCAGCGTCTCGCTCGCCCGCTTGCGCAGGCGCTGCGTCGCCTCATCCAGCGCTGCGGTCCGGTCCAGGGCGACGGCCGGCTTCGGAAGCCGTCCCGAAAGGCGGACCGGGATGTGGAGGCGACCGTCGTCGCCCGCCAGTGCGGCTCCGATGGCGGTGTTGGCGAATCCGCCGACCGACGCCCGCGGCACGCTCACCCGCGCCCGGGCATCGATCGACGAGTCGAACCCGACGACACCATCAGCGGTCGCGCCGAACTCCCCCGCGGAAAGCCGGGCGTCCTGGATGCGCAGCGCCTGGTCGCGGATCTCGATCAAGGCCGCAAAGCGGTCGAACGGCGTGTCGGGCCGCTCGGCCAGCCGGCTCGTCTCCAGCGCCTCCGCCGATCCCAGCAGATCCTTGAGGACGTTGAACGTCCGAAACACGCCCTCCGTCACCGCCAGCTCGCCCCGCCCGGTCAGCGTGGGCGCGAGGTCTTCCCACGTCGTCCCCACCCCCGAGAGCGCCACCTGGCCCGTCAGCCGACCGGAAAGAAAGTCCTTGAGCGAGGTGAAGCGCGCCAAGACGTCGGCCGCCTGCACCCGATCCACGCCGACGTCGAGATCGAACGCGGGCTTCGGCGCGAACGGGTCGATCCGGCCGCGGAGGGTCACGGCGCCGTCGTCCACCCTCGCCGTGACCGACTTGAGCACCACCACCCCGCGCTCCAGCGCCACCGTGCCGGTGACGCCCTCGATCGGCTTGGCCCATCCCCCAACCGCCACCCGCGCGTCGGTGAGGCGGACCGACGCGGTGTACGCGGGCGGGTGAGCCGCGTCGAGCGCCCACGCCGCCCGGAGCCGCGCGCGCCCGGACAGCGCGCCGCCCCCCAGGGCCGGGACGAGGCGCTCCCAGCCGTCAAGCGGCGTATCGCCTGTGTCGAGCTCCCCCCGTCCGACGATCCGCTCGTAAAACGGCACCAAGAAGCGGCCGCCGAGCGCGACCGTCGCGCGCCCTGTGGCCTCGACGGTATGCAGGCGCACCGTGACGGCGGACAGCGCCACCTGAGGCGTCCGCGCCTCGTCCCGACTCAACGCGCCGGTGAACGCCGCCGAGCACGGCACGCCTTCGGGCTTCGCAAACCACGTCCCGTAAGCGACGCGGGCGGCATCGAGGTCGATCCGGCCGTCGAGCTCGTACCGATCGCCAGCCGGCCGCGCCGCCAGCGCGAACGCGCCCGAACCCGAGAGCGCGAGGGCCGCGGGCACGGCACCGGTCAGTCGGCGGGTCGCCGCAAGAAGCTGCGTCAGGTCAAGGCGCTCGGCCCGAGCCGACAGGGAGAGCCCCGCCGCCTCGGTTGTGCCGGTGAGCGTCACGCGGCTGTCGCCGATCTGGAGCGCCGCGTCGAGAGCGGCGGGCTTGAACGTGGCGTCCAGCGGGCCCGCCGTCGCGGTGAGCGAGACCGGGAGGTCGGCACCCGCGAGACGCCCCGTCGCGTCCACCGCGAGGGTCTCGCCGACCGCGACGCGCGCGAGTGTCGCGTCGATCCGATCCAATTCGTAGCGGGCCGCCCCCCCTCCCGACCGGTCCTCGTAGGAGAGCAAGCCGTCCCGGATCGTCAGGTCGGCGAGCGACAGGGCGGCCAGCCCGAAACGGGATGCGTTCGGCTGGGCCGAATCAGGCGGCTGGTCGGGGGATGCGCCGACGCCGGCGTGCGGGCCGTCCGCGGCGGGCGGGCCGGCGGCGCGTGCAACGAACCGAAGGGCGGGGCGGATGAGGACCGCCCGCGCAACGACCACGCGGCCGCGGAGGAGCGGAAGCAGCCGGACGCGGAGGCGGACCGACTCCACCGCGAGGAGGGGCTCGGGGTCGGCCGGATCGCCGTGGACCGCCAGACCGTCCACCCGCGCGCCCAGCCCCGTCAGCACCGTGAGCTCGACGCGCCCCACCTCCACCCGGTGCCCGAGCGCGGATTCGACGGCGGGCAGCCACCGGTCCCGGTACCGATCGAGATCGACAAAGAACGGAACCGCGGCGAGCGCGAGGACCAGCAGGCCGACCGCAAGCGCGGCCGCTCCGAGCGCCCGCCGTCCACCGGACAGGGGCCACCGACGCCGCGTCATGCGACGCTCCAGGAAGCGGAGCCCGATGACGGCGAGACCATTGCGCCGTTACGGGATGGGCGGGGCGTCGCCGAGGCGCCCCAGACCGTCGCGCGCTTCGCCGCTGCCGGGGTCAAGCCTGAGGACGTCGAGGTACGCCTCGCGCGCGCGCGCCATGTCCCCGGCGCCTTCGTACGCCTGGCCGCGCAGCAGCGCCACGCGCCGCCGCCACTCGGGATCGTTCCCCACCAGGCGGGCCACCCGATCGCCATAGATCAGCGCCGCGCGATAGTCCGCCTGCCGGAGTTTCGCCTCGCCCAGCGCGAAATTGGCGTGGGGACTCGACGGCGCCAGCGCGAGGGCCTTCTGGAAGGTCGCGATCGCCGCGGCCGTCTGGCCGATCGCCAGTTGCTGCCGCCCATCTTCGACGAGGTGATACGCGGCGACCACCTGCGGCGCCGCCGAGGCGTCCGGCGGAATCGGCTCGTCGGAGGGCAGCGGCCGTTCGAGCGCGCAGGCGAGAAGCCCGCCCAGCAGCGCGACGGTCGCGAGCGCGATGCGAACCCGGATGGTCACCCCCACACCTGGCGCAGCCATCGCAGGAAGCGAGGCGGGCCGCCCGCGCACGATCCGGTCGGCTCGGTGCCGGCCAGGAACGCCTCGGTGATCGCGTCGGGGCACCGGCTGTTGCTCAACAGACCGCTCGCCGGATCGATGCGGCGCAGCACGATCCCGGGGGGCGGCGTGAAGTCGGTGATCGGCTCCCCGGCCGTCACGCGGCGCATGACGTCGGTCCAGATCGGCAACGCCGCCTGCGCCCCCGTGAGGTGGAGCGACTGATTGTGGTCGTACCCCACCCACACGAGCGCCAGCGTTTCCGGGGTGTAGCCGACGAACCAGGCGTCCCGGAAGTCGCTGGTGGTGCCCGTTTTCCCCGCGACCGGCCGGTCAAACCCCAGCGCGCGCACGCCGCGACCGGTGCCGCGCTCGACCACGCCCCGCAAGAGCGACGTGATCAGGTACGCCTCCTCGGGCGAGACGACCTGGTCGACCGCGATCTCCTTGCGGGCCAGGACTTGGCCGTCCCGGTCCATGACCGCCTTGATCATCAAGGGCTCCGTCCTGGCGCCGAAGTTCGCCAGCACGGCGTAGGCCGCGGCCAGCTCCAGGGGGATGACCTCCGACGTGCCGAGCACCAGCGACGGCACCGGCGGGAGAGGCGTCGTGAGGCCCAGCGCCCGTGCCGTCTCGATGATGCGCTCGACCCCGATCGCCTGGGCGACGCCGACCGCCGCGGCATTGAACGAGTATTCGAGGGCGGTGCGCAGCGTGACCGGGCCGTGGTAGACCTTGTCGTAGTTCTGCGGCGTCCACGGCTGGCCGTTCGCCATCACCGTCACGGGGACATCCTCAACCACGCTCACCGGCGTGTAGCGCGGGGCGCCGGTCTCCGCGTCCTTGCGCAGCGCGGCCAGGTACGCGATCGGCTTGAACAGCGAGCCGGGCTGCCGCCGCGCCTGGGTCATCCGGTTGAACTGGGTCTCGCCGTAGTCCCGGCCGCCGATCAGGGCTAGGATATGGCCGGTCTGCGGCTGCATGACGATCACCCCGCCCTGCAACGGCTCGGGCCCCTTCGGCAGGCGCCGCTCGAGACCGGCAAGACCGGCCCGCAGCGCCTCCTCGGCCGCGCGCTGCTTCTCCACGTCGAGGCTCGTGAAGATGCGAAGCCCCTCCGACGTGAGCACGTCGCGCGAATAGAGACGTTCGAGCTGCTCACGGACCACGTCGGCCACGTAGGGCGCGCGTACCGCGGTGCGCGCCTTGGGGCGCGTCGGCACCGGATCCGTCAGGGCCGCGTCGGCGTTGGCGGCGCCGATCTTCCCCAGCTCCACCATGCGACGGATCACCCGATCCCGCCGGGCGCGCGCGCGGTCCGGGTCGGTCTGCGGGTTGTAGGCGCGGGGCGAGCGAATCATCCCGGCCAGGAGGGCGGACTCCGCCGGGGTGAGGCGCTCGACGTCCTTCCCGAAATAGAGGATCGACGCCTCGCCCACCCCGTACACCCCCATGTCGCCCCGCTGGCCGAGATAGATCTCGTTGAGGTATGCCTCCAGGATCTCGCCCTTGCTGTACCGTGCCTCGAGCATCAGCGCCATGAGGGCCTCGGTGGCCTTTCGGTACAGCGTCCGCTCCTGGGTGAGATAGAAATTCTTGACGAGTTGCTGGGTCAGCGTGCTGCCGCCCTGGGCGAATTCTCTCTCCTTCAGGTCGGTCCACAGGGCCCGAGCGATCGCGCGCGGATCGATGCCCCAGTGGTTGTAAAACCGGACATCCTCGATGGAGACGATCGCGTCCACGAGGGCCGGCGGCACGTCGGCGAGGCGGACCAGCCGGCGCCCCTCCCAGCTTTCGTCGAAGAGGCCCGCGATCACCTCGGGCTCCAGGTCGACGCTGGGGATCGAGACACCGTCGTCCGAACGGACGAGCCGCTCCACCCGGTGGTTGCGGAGATCGGCGGCGACCGGAAATCCCTGAACGCGATGGTCGGGATAGACGAAATCCTGCAAGTACAAATCCAGGCGGTCGTCGGTCCATCGAAATTCACCGGGACGAGTGGGCCCGCCCGCGACCGGGCCGTACCCGAGACGCAGGAGTCGATCGTGGATCTGGTGGGCGGCCAGATCCATCCCGGGATAGATTGTGACCGGTTCGGCGTACACCGTGGAGGGCACCTTCCACCGCGGCCCCTCGAATCGGGACGTGACCGTCAGGTATAGCGAGCCGAGATAGCCCGCCCCCACGGCGAGGACAAGCCAGACCGCCCAGCGACCGCGGCGGCGACGGCGGGGCCTACGCGATGACGCCATGCCCCTCATCCACGCGTCATCACCCCAACCGGTCCGGCCACTGCCCACGTGCGATCGCCCCATCCCTGAGTTCCGAAGCGCCCCGCCCGAGGCTCGGGCAAGCCCTCGGCGCGGAGCGCGCGCTCTTGACAGCGGTCCATGCGGGTGGGATCATACCACGGATTCCGAGCCCAGAGCACGCATGGTTTTGCCCATCCCCGCCGAGGCGCGCACCGCGTCCGACCCCGATTTCGGTGTGTACCTCCACATCCCGTTCTGCGTGAGCAAGTGCGCCTATTGCGCGTTTAGCTCCGGCCCCGCTTCGCGCGGGATCATCTCGGCGTACCAGGACGCGGTGCATCGCGAGATCGACGCGCACGCCCACGGCGGCGCGTACGCGGGGCGAACCGCCCGCACCCTGTACTTCGGCGGGGGCACCCCCTCGCTCGCCGCGCCCTCCGAGATCGCGGCCTTGATCGACCATTGTCGGCGGGCGTTCGCCCTGGCGCCCAACGCCGAGATCACCCTCGAGGCGAACCCCGAGACGGTTTCGTACGACCGGCTCCGCGGCTTCCTCGACGCCGGCGTCACCCGCATCAGCCTGGGCGTTCAGTCCTTCGACCCGCGCGAGTTGACCGCGCTCCGACGGGCCCACTCGTCCGAGCGCGTCGTGCGGGCGTGGGAGGCGGCGCGGCGCGCGGGCTGCGCCAACCTGAGCCTCGACTTGATCTACGGGATCCCCGACCAAGCTCCCGAGACGTGGACCGCCACCGTCGATGCGGCGCTGGCGCTGGAGCCCGACCACCTGTCCGCGTACGCGCTGACCCCCGAGGCCGGCACGGCCTTCGGACTCGCCGTCGAGGAGGGGCGCGCCGCGCTGCCATCCGATGACGAGGTCGACACACTCGAGGCCGTCCTGCACGACCGGCTCGACGCGGCCGGGTTCAATCGCTACGAGATTTCCAATTATGCCAGGCCCGGCCGCGCGTGCCGGCACAATCTGCTGTACTGGTCGGGCGACGACTGGCTGGGGCTGGGTGCCAGCGCACACTCGCACGTCGACGGCCGGCGCTGGTGGAACCACTTCGACGCGGACGACTACGTCCGGGAAGGGGAGGACGGGCGCTGGACGGCGGACCGGGAGCAACTCACCCCGGAGCGCCGTCTCGCCGAGGCGCTCGCGTTCGGGATCCGGATGATCGGGGGCATCGATGGCGACCGTCTGCGGGTGCGCTTCACCGTCGACCCGTGGGAGCGCTACGCTCAGCCCCTCGACCGTCTGATCGCGATGGGCTTGGTCGAGCCGAGGCGCCCCCTCATTCGACTCACACCCCGGGGGCTCAATCTCGCGGACATGATCGCCGAGGAGTTCCTGTAAACGGTCAGAACCGCGGGCGCCCTTCCGGAACGTGCCGAAAGGGCGCCTTAACATGCGTGTGGGAGGGTAAACGCGTTCAGGCTTTGACGACGTTGGCCGCTTGCGGACCCTTGGCCCCCTTAATGACGTCGAACTCGACCTCCTGGCCTTCATCCAGGGTTTTGAACCCATCACCCTGAATTGCCGAGAAGTGGACGAACACGTCGCTCCCGTCGTCCTGGGAGATGAACCCGTACCCCTTGCTGGCGTTGAACCACTTTACCTTTCCTCGTGCCACTGCGCGTACCCTCCTTTCGGAACAAACCCTTGCTGGAAACCGAACCTGTCACGAACACTGCCGACCTGCTGCCATCGGCATGTTTGCTTATAGCAAACGCCCATTCCGGTGTCAAGCATTTTTCATCTTTTGGGGAATTCGGTGGCCCGCCAAACGGTTATATAATGTCCTCACCCGTCTCAACGCCGAAACTTGGGGATGTTTAGGCCGATAACCCGCATCTTCCCCGCTCATTCGTCGCTCGGAACCCATCACGGCTCAGACGATCGGCAAAGATGGATAAGAATTTACCACGCCAAACGGCTCGCGACGATCACAGGCGGGGGAGCGTGATACCTCGCTGAGCCTGGTATTTGCCCCGGCGATCGGCGTACGACGTTTCGCATTCCTCGTCGCTCTCGAAGAACAGGACTTGCGCGATCCCTTCGAACGCGTAGATTTTGGCCGGAAGCGGAGTGGTGTTGGACACTTCGAGCGTCACATGGCCCTCCCACTCGGGCTCGAAGGGGGTCACGTTGGTGATGATGCCGCAGCGCGCGTAGGTGGACTTGCCCACGCACACCGTGATCACGCTGCGGGGAATCTTGACATATTCGACGCTGCGCCCCAGCGCGAACGAGTTCGGAGGAATGATGCAGACCTCGCCCTTGAAATCCACGAAGGACTTCACGTCGAAGTCCTTGGGATCGACCGTCGTGTGGTTGATGTTCGTGAAGATCTTGAAATCATCCGAGATTCTCAGATCGTAGCCATACGACGAGAGGCCGTAAGAGATCGTGCCTTCCCGGACCTGCTTTTCCTCGAACGGCGTGATCATCCCGTGCTCTTTGGCCATTCGTCGAATCCAGCGGTCGTTTTTGACCATTGCTCCCACTCCTTCCGCCTTCATGAGGGTAATCGTTGCAGGGGAGTCAGCCGCGCGGGATCATCCGCGGGGACGGCGTCCGGGACGGCCTCAACCTGCGGGTATCGGTACACCTGGTCCTCGTAGTTCTTCAGAATCACCTCGCGGGCGTTGATCTCGAGCACGAACTCGGGAGGGACCACCGTGATCTTGCCGCCGCCGCCCGGCGCATCGATCACGTAGCGCGGGATTGCCATCCCCGACGTGTGGCCGTGGAGGGCCCTGAGGATGTTGAGGCCGGTCTCGACCGGGGTGCGGAACTGGTGGGTGCCCGTCACCAGGTCGGCCTGGTAGAGATAGTAGGGCTTCACTCGGATCTTCAGCAGCGCATGCATGAGGCGCTTCATCGTGTCGGGGTCGTCGTTGACCCCCTTGAGCAACACGGTCTGGCTGCCGAGCGGGATGCCGGCGTCGGCCAGTCGACCACACGCCTCGGCGACCTCGGGCGTGATCTCGTCCGGGTGGTTGAAGTGGAGGTTCATGTACAGCGGGTGATAGCGCCGGAGCATCGCGCACAGCTCGGGCGTGATCCGCGACGGGAGCGTGCCCGGCACGCGCGATCCGATGCGGATAATCTCAAGGTGCGGGATTGTGCGGAGCGCGGACAGGATCCGTTCGAGAAGACTGTCGACCAGGAGGAGCGGGTCTCCGCCGGAGAAGATGATGTCGCGGATCTCGGGGTGCGATCGGATGTAGTCCGTGACGACCTCGATCGCCTCGGGCGTGATGGTGCCCCCCGGCGACCCGACGAAGCGCTTGCGGGTGCAAAACCGGCAATAGACGGGACACTGATTGGTGACGAAGAGCAGGACCCGGTCCGGATAGCGATGCACGAGGTGCGGAACGACCATGTCGCCCTCCTCGTTCAACGGATCGTCCTGCATTTCGTAGTCGAGCTCCATCTCCTCGGTGGTCGGCACCACCTGCAGCCAGATGGGATCGCCCTGGTACCGGATGGTCTTGAGGACGTGGGGCGTGATGCGCATCGGGTAGCGCGTCACCACCTCGCGTAGGCGGTCGGCTTCACGCGTCGAGAGCCCCAGGCGCTCGATGAGATCCTCCGTCGCCTCCAGACTGTCCCGGAGGTCATATTTCCATTGGTCGGTCACGCGTTCGCTCCTTGGCCATCGGTCGCGGCGCGGCCTGGCGCGGCGCGCACGGCGCACGGCGCGAGGACGGCGTCGGCCATCCCGTGGATCAGCTTCTTATCCAGCGCGCACACCGTCGCGAGAACCCCGCCCAACACCACGTCGTCACCGGACACGAAATAGTAGGGGGACAGGCGCGTCCGGCCGCTCATGGGCCGGATCGCGTCGCTCCCTTCGTCGTAATACGCCACGTCGTCCCGCCGCGCCGTATGGAATTCCTGCAGGACGTGGGGGGTCGTCGGGAAGGCTCGGAGGGCCTCATCCACCGCCGCGGACCAGGCTTCCGACGAGCGGTCGTGTCCAACCACCACCCCGCGGCTTCCCCATGCCCGCTCCGAAAAGCCGGACGGCTTGATCACCAGTCGGCGTTCCCGCTGGCTCGCGGCCGCGAGGTCCCGCCAATCGCGGACCGGCCGCCCGCCGAGCGTGAAGCCGGGAATCACCGCGTGCGGCGGCACCTCGGACGGATCCAGGATCCAGGTCTTTGGAAACAGCCGCGAGAGCGCGTCGGCGACCTCCGCTCCCAGATCGTCCCGCCACCACACCTCCAGCGCCGGGTGATGCCAGAGCGCCATCGCAGATTTCTCTTCGAGAAACGCCTTGGCGGGAGGGGTCATCCTGACGGCGCCCTTCTTGGCGGCGTAGAGGAAGAGATCCGACTTCGGGACGTTCTTGAGGTCGAACAGCTCAAAGAAGCGGTAGAGCACGTCGACGCGCCGGGAGCTGGCCGCTGGCCCGACGGTCAACCCCTCCTCCGTGAACGTGACCTCGCCTGGGGCGACCGCGTCCGCGGGTGTTCCATGGGCGGTCAGCGCCCGCGCGATCCAGGCCATCTCGGCGCGGTAATCGGTGGACTCGTCCGACACGACGATCGCCACGCGGGACCCGGGACCAACCATGTCCGCGAACGCGCGGACCACGCCGTCGGGCCCGCCGACGAGGGGGTGCCCCAACTCGCCGTAGACCGCCTGAAACGCGGCCGTCAGCCCGAATCCCCCGGGCACCGAATCGAGTTCCGAGGCGATCAAGCCGGTCTCGGTCACGAAGAGGTCGGGCCGCAGGATCCCGGGGACCTGCTCGCGAACCCGGCGCATCCGGCCGTACTCGATCACCGACTCCGGCTTGCCCTGATCGAGGTAGCGATGAACCCACGCGAGCTTGGGGGTCTTGACGCTCAGGTAATAGAGGCGATTGAGCGATCGGTAGAAGGCGAGGAGGATCGGCCCCAGCCGTTCGAGCACCTCCACGTCCGCCGGCGCCAACCAGTACGGCTCAGGGCTCACCCGCCAGCGGGGCAGGCCGTCGCCCTCGCGACGTTCGTACAACCCCTCGCGCCGCACCGCCGACAGCACGCGGCAAGCGTCCGCCGCCGAGTTCGGCCCCGCGAGGGAAGGAGGCCGATGGTCCGCAGGCAGCCTGGTGTCCGGACCTAAAAACACGTTCAAGGGCGGATCGCCACTCCCGGAAGGTGAACCGGTGCCCACGGAGACGGGATCGATCTCTCCCCACGTTCCGTGAGCGCGCACCGGTTCGGACACGGCTCGACCGACATGTGAAAGATCATACCACGGCGCTCACGGGAGCATCAAGCGGATGGTCGGGAAGTCCTGCGGCCTCAGCGACAGGCTACGCGGCGGGTGGCTGCACGGCCCACAGGGAGGGCCTTCGGCCTCATTGTCTGCTTACGCCGCGGGCTCTTCTTCTTCGTAGCCGCAGCCCTCGGCGATGCAGTGCGCCCGGGGCTCCGCACCGCGCGCCGTTTTCTGGACGACGAATGGGGCATGGCACTGCGGGCAGGGTTTGGGCAGCGGGCGCTCCCACAGGGCGTAGTCGCACTTGGGGTAGTTCGCGCACGAGTAAAATATCCGACCCTTCTTGGTCCGCTTCTCGAGGAGTTGGCCGCCGCAGCCGGGTTTCGGGCACGTCACGCCGGTGCCGAGGGAGCGGGTCGTCTTGCACGCGGGATAGCCGGAGCACGCGAGGAATCGGCCGAACCGGCCGGTCTTGATCACCATCGGACTCCCGCATTTCTCGCAGACCTCCGATGTCTCGGTCTCCTTGGGCACCACGACGATCGTGCCGTCGGCGTCTTCGCGGAACTCCTTCGTGTTCTTGCACTCGGGATACCCCGGACAGGCCAAAAACCGCCCGTTGCGGCCCCACTTGATGACCAGCTTGCGATGACACCGTTCGCACTCGATCTCGGTGGGACGCTCCTCCCGCTTCACGTTGCGCATTTCCGAGGTGGCCTTGGAGAGGTAGGTGGTAAACGGACCGTAGAACTCCCGCACGGTCTCCACCCACGGCTTGTTCCCCTCCTCGATCTGATCGAGATCCTCCTCCATGTGGGCCGTGAACTGGACGTTGAGGACCTCGGGAAAATGCTGGACCAGGAGATCGTTGACCACGACGCCCAATTCCGTCGGCCGAAGCCGGCCCTCAACTTTCGCGACGTATTTGCGATCCTGGATCGTGGAGATAATCGCCGCGTACGTGCTGGGCCGCCCGATCCCCTGCTCTTCCAGCTCTTTGATCAAAAGGGATTCGGTGAACCGCGGCGGCGGTTGGGTGAAGTGCTGGCGCGGGAGCAGTTCGTGCAGCCGCAGGCGATCCCCCTCGGCAAGCGCCGGCAGACGCCGCTCCTCGTCCTGCTCCTCCTCCGCCCTCGCGCCGGCCGGCGACGGTTCCGCCGTTTCGGTGTAGAGCGTGGTGAAGCCCGGGAACAGCACGACGGCGCCGGTGGCCCTGAAGAGCCCCTCGCCCGCCACGATGTCCACCCGGGTCTGCTCCATGATCGCGGGCGTCATCTGGCTCGCGACAAACCGTTTCCAAATCATCGTGTAGAGGTTATACAGGTCGCGTTCGAGCAGCGTTTTCAATTGTTCGGGATCCCGCGTGACGGCGGTGGGGCGAATGGCCTCGTGCGCGTCCTGTGCGCCCTTTTTGTTCTTGAACACGTTCGGGGTCGTCGGCACATAGTCCGCGCCGAACCGCTCGCGCACGAACGCGGTGGTCTCCGCCTGGGCATCCGGCGAAATCCGCGTGGAATCGGTGCGCATGTAGGTGATCAAACCGACCGGACCTTCGCTTCCAACCTCGACCCCTTCATAGAGACGCTGGGCCAGCGCCATGGTCCGTTTCGGCGAGAACCGCAACTTGCGCGACGCCTCCTGCTGAAGCTTACTGGTCGTAAACGGAGCCGGCGGATTTTTGCGCCGCTCCTTCTTTTCGATCTGACTAACGGCGTATGGAACACCTTGGAGAGCCCGGATCACATCGGCCGCGGCCGCCTCGCTGGCCAGCGCGACATCCGCGCCCCGCCATTTGAACAGCTTGGTGTCAAACGCCGGGGGGGCGTTGCCCTCCAACATCGCGGCGATGGACCAATACTCCACGCTCTGGAAGGCCGTAATCGCCCGCTCGCGTTCACAGATGATCCGGACCGCAACCGACTGCACGCGGCCCGCCGAGAGGCCTCGACGCACCTTCTCCCAGAGCAGCGGGCTGATCGTATACCCCACAATGCGATCGAGGATCCGGCGGGCCTGCTGGGCGTCGACCTTGTGCAGATCGAGCGGCACCGGATGCTCGATCGCCTGCTTGACGGCGCGCTCGGTGATCTCATGAAAGAGGACGCGCTGCACCTTCCCCTTCGCGCCGTTGAGCTCCTCGGCGATGTGCCAGGCGATGGCCTCGCCCTCGCGATCGGGGTCGGGGGCCAGATAGATGCGGTCGGCCGTTTTGCCGGCCTTCTTGATCTCGTCCAGCACTTTCTTCTTCCCGCGGATGACCTGGTACTGGGGCTGAAAGTCGTGCTCGACGTCCACGCCGAACTTGCTCTTCGGCAGGTCTCTCACGTGGCCGATAGACGCCATTACGGTATATTTCTTGCCCAAATACTTGCTCAGCGTCTTGGCTTTCGACGGCGATTCGACGATGACCAGCGATTTCTTCATGCCGGTGCGTGCTCCGGTACCCTCATGCTGTGTGGATTATACCCGATTCTTCGGGCGCGTCACGCCGCCCCGTCGTGGCGGACGTACAGGTGGCCGGCCAGATGCCGCGCCACGCCCTTGAGCTCGAGCCCTAGGAGCACCCCGGCGAGTTGCTCGGGCGGGATGCCCGCCCGGCTCGTGAGCTCGTCGACGTGGGCCGGCTCCCACGAGAGGAACTCGACCACCCGCGCTTCCTCCGTGGTCAGTTCGACCGTCGGCACGGCGCAGCCCGCGGGAGGATCGACCGTCTTCCCGGATCCCGATTCCCCCAGTTGGCTCAGCAGCTCCGCGATCAGATCATCGGCGGTTTCGACCAGCGTGGCCCCGGCCTTGATCAACCGGTTGGTCCCCACGCTCGTCGCCGCGCCGACGTTGCCCGGCACGGCGAAGACCTCGCGGTTCTGTTCGAGGGCGAGACGAGCCGTGATCAGGGATCCGCTCTCCGCCGTGGCTTCGATCACGAGCACGCCCAACGACATCCCGCTGATGATCCGGTTGCGCGCGGGGAAGTGGTGGGGATCCGGCGGCGCGCCCATCGGCAGCTCCGACAGGATCGCACCCCGCGCCCGCACGGCCGCTTTGAGCGCACGGCTTTCGGGGGGATAGGCCACGTCCACGCCGCACCCCAGCACCCCCACCGTGAACCCGCCGGCGGCCAGCGCCCCCCGGTGCGCGGCCTCGTCGACCCCGCGCGCCATCCCGCTCACCACGACGAACCTCGCCCGCGCCAGTTCCCCGGCGATCCGGCTCGCGACCGCAACACCGTAGGGCGTCGCCCGGCGGGACCCCACCACCGCCACGACCCGACGTTCGCCGGGCGCGAGGTCGCCGAGCGCGTAGAGCACGGGTGGGGGATCATGGATCGTCTTCAGATGAACGGGGTACCGGGGATCGGACCACGTGATCAACATCCCGCCGACCGCCGCGAGCCGCACGAGCTCGCCGTCGACCTCATCCCACGCCGAAAAACCGCGGATCGCGGCCGCCACCCGGGGGGGACACCGTCCCGCGCCGTGCAGCACCGACGGGGACGCACGGAACACCTCCTCCGGCGAGCCGAACGTCTCGATCAGCGTCCGGTACGTCACGGGCCCCACGCCGGCCACGCGCGACAGGGCAAGCCACGCGGCCCACCCCTCGCGCTCGGAGGAGGTCGTCGCCACGGGCGCCTAGACCATCATGATGTCGTACTGCTCTTGGTGGAGATGCGGATCGGCCTTGATGACAAGGCGTTTGTTGTATTCGCGCTCGAGGAGTTCCACGCCGCTTCGCTCCTCGTCGAACAGCAGGTTGGCCACGCTGGGATGCACGGTGACGACAACCTTGCTCTCCTCGCGCGACGCGCCGGCCCGCCTGATTTCGCGAAAGATCTCGTAGCAGATCGTCGTGGCCGACTTGACGTACCCACGCTTCTCGCAGTACGCACAGCCGTCGCAGAGCACCCGCATGAGGTCTTCGCGCACGCGCTCCCGCGACATCTCCACCAACCCCAACTCGGAAATCCTGAGAATGTTGCTCCGCGCGCGGTCGTACGTCAGCGCCTCGCTCAGGGCCGCGAAGACCCGCTCGCGGTTTTTCTCCTTCTCCATGTCGATGAAGTCGATGATGATGATGCCGCCGATATTCCGCAGCCGAAGCTGGTAGGCGATCTCCTTCGCCGCCTCGAGGTTGGTCTTGAAGATCGTCTCCTCGAGATCCCGCTTGCCGACGTACCGCCCGGTGTTGACGTCGACGACGGTGAGCGCCTCGGTCGGTTCGATCACCAGGTACCCGCCGGACTTGAGCCACACCCGGCGCCCCAGGGCCTTGGAGATCTCGATCTCGATGCCGTACCGATCGAAGATGGGTTCGTCCTGAGCATACAGATGGATCTTCTGGACGAGGTTCGGCAGATAGGTGCCCACGAACTGCCGAATGCGGTCGTACTCGGACCGCGACCCGACGGTCAACCGATCGACCTTGTGCGTCAGCAGGTCCCGAACCGTCCGCAACGAGAGGTCCAGATCGGCGTGCAGCAGCGCGGGCGCCGATCGCCGCTGGCCCTCATCCCGAATCGTCTGCCAGAGCCGCTCCAAAAACTCCACGTCCATCCGGAACTCGTCTTCGCTCGTCCCCTCGCTCACCGTGCGGATGATGTAGCCGGCGCCGGGTTGACGCAGACGCATCATCATCTCCCTCAGCCGGGCGCGCTCGGCCTCGTCGCCGATGCGCCGCGAGATGCCGATGTGGTTCACCGTCGGCATGTAGACGAGGTAGCGCCCGGGCAGCGACAGGTACGTGGTGACGCGGCATCCCTTGGTCCCGATCGGGTCCTTCGTCACCTGGACCACGATCTCCTGCCCCTCCTTCAGGAGTTCTTCGATGGACCGGTGAGCCCGGCCGCGCCGGGGCGCGGCTTTCGCCGTCTCGTCCTCCGGCTCCTCCCGATCCTGGGCGCCCTCGTCGGCTCCCTCCCCCTCATCGGCGACCTCGGGCGGCTCCGACTCCGACGGCGGTTGATCCTCGTCGGTCGCGGTCGTGATGTCCGCCACGTAGAGAAACGCGGCCCGCTCCACGCCAATGTCAACGAACGAGGCCTGCATCCCGGGCAGCACCTTGACGACCCGACCCTTATACACGTTCCCGACGATGCCGCGGTCCCGCTTGCGATCGATGTACAGCTCCGTCAGGATCTGGTTCTCGATCAGCGCGACCCGAGTTTCCTCGGGAGCCGGATTGATCACGATTTCAACGCCCATCCCACTCCCCCACTTGGTTTGACCGGCGCAGACCAGGGCTTAGACGGCCCGGCCCAAGGCGGCGCCATGGCCGCGGCGGTCCACGCGCCGCGGGTCAGTAAAATAACATAAACCGTCGCAGACGTACATTCATGACCAGCCCCAGCGCGGCGAAGACCGTCAACATCGAGGACCCGCCGTAGCTCATCAGCAGCAAGGGCACGCCGACGACCGGCATCATCCCCAGGGTCATCCCGATGTTGACCGCCAGGGAGAACGCGACCATCGCCGCGACACCGACTGCGAGGAACGCGCCCAATCGGTCCTTCGCCTTGTACGCGGTTTCCACGATCCAGAACAGAACGAATCCGTAGAGCGCCAGCAGAACCAGCACGCCGACGAATCCCCATTCCTCGGCAAACACCGCGAACACAAAGTCGGTGTGTCCCTCCGGCAAGAATTTGAGTTGGCTCTGCGTGCTCCCCAGAAACCCCTTTCCCCAAAACCCGCCCGACCCGATCGCGATCTTCGATTGGATGACGTGATAGCCCATCCCCAACGGATCGGACGACGGGTTCACGAAGGTCAACAGGCGATTCCGCTGGTAGCCCTTCAGCGAATTCCAGAGCAGGTGCCAAAAGAAGGGGAAGAGCATCAACCCCGATAGCCCCAGGAACACGATCGATTGGTATCGAATGCCAACCAGCAACATCAGACAGAGGGCGATGGCCATCAGCGTCAGCCCTGTGCCGAGGTCCGGCTGTTTGAGAATCAGCCCGATCGGAATCGCGGCCACCGCCAGCGGCGCGAGGAGCTGGACGGGCCCCAGGCCCCCCCGGACGTGCTTCTCGGCACAATACCGCGCCAGGAGAAGGATCAGCGCCAGCTTGGCGAGTTCCGAGGGTTGAACGTCGAACACCCCGAGCGAGATCCACCGGCGCGCCCCCATCCCCACCCGACCGACGAACAACACGCCGATCAACAGCACGACGACGGCCGCGTACCCGGCCCACGCGTACCGCGCCAGGGTGTGATAGTCGACGAGCGCCGCGATCGCGAAGACCGCCACCCCCAACCCGGCCCACGCCGCTTGCTTGAGGTACAGGGCCGAAGGGCTCCCGGCCTGGTGCGTCGTCGCGCTGTAAATCGTGGCCACCCCCGCGGCGACGATCACGCCGATGGCGACCAAGACTTTCCAGTCCAGGCTCCCGATCCGTGTGCGATCAAGTCTGACCATCCTTACAGCGCCGCGCGTGTCGCCACGACGGCTGGCGTCGGCTCGCCCGCGGCCCCCAGATAGGCCTCGATGACCTTCTTGGCGATGGGCGCGGCGGCGCTGCCGCCGTGCCCCCCGTGCTCGACCAGGACCGCCACCGCGATGCGAGGAGACGCCATGGGGGCGAACGCCACAAACCACGCATGGTCCTCGATCGGATTCTCTCCGGGACGCCGGCCCGCCTGCGGGATCCCGACGACCTGGGCCGTTCCGGTCTTGCCCGCGATCTCGGTCACCGCGGAGCGCGCCGCGCCCCCGGTGCCGCCCGGCTCGACCACCACGCCCCGAAGGGCCTGGCGCAGCAGCGCGAAGGTCTTCGCACTCACCTGCATCGGGTTGAGGGACGCGTCGGCTTCGGGATCGTCCACCGTGCCGTCCCGGCGATGGATCGACTGCACGTAGCGCGGGCGGTGCCGCTCCCCGCCCATCGCGACCGTGCCGATCATCATCGCCATCTGAAGCGGCGTCACGTTGACGTAGCCTTGACCGATGGCGACCGAGAGGGTCTCGCCCGGATACCACGGTTCGCGCCGCGCCGCCAGTTTCCACCCGGTGGACGGGATGAGGCCCTTTTTCTCGGAGGGCAGGCGGATGCCCGTCGGTTCGCCCAACCCATACGCCCTGGCGAATTCCGCAATCGCGTCGACGCCAATCTGATTGCCCACCTCGTAGAAATACACATCGCACGACTCCACGATCGCGCGGTGCAGGTCGACGATCCCATGCCCGCCGGCCTTCCAGTCCCGAAACCGTCGGTTGCCGAAGAACATGCCCCCGAGACACGTGGTCCGCGAGTCGGCGGTGACCGCCTTCCGCTCCAGCGCCGCGGTCGCCACGACGATCTTGAAGATGGACCCCGGCGGGTACTGCCCCTGGATGGCGCGGTTGTTGAGGGGCCGGCCGGGGTCGGCCAGCAGTGCGGCCCATCGCGGCACCGTGAGCCCCACCGAGAGGACGTTCGGATCGAAATCCGGGTGGCTCACCGACGCGATCACGTCGCCGGTGGCGGGATCAAGCGCGACGACCACCCCCGCCTTGCCCTCCAGCGCGTCCTCGGCGACGCGCTGCACGTCGGCGTCGAGGGTCAGGTACAGATCGTCGCCGCGGACCGGCCGCGTCTGTCGCACAATGCGCCGCTCGTGCCCCACCGCGTCGACCTCGACCCCCTTTTCGCCCGGTTGACCGCGCAGGACCGCGTCGTAGGCCAGCTCCGCGCCGTACTGGCCCACCTGCATACCGGGAGGGAAACCCGTGTACTCGTCCGTCTCGCGCTGGGCGGCGGACACCTCGCTCACGTACCCCAACAGATGAGACGCCCACGCCCCGCGCGGGTAGTTCCGCTGAGCTTCCACCTCGATCTTGACGCCGGGAAACTCCAGACGGTGCGATTCGATCAGCGCCACCTCCTTCAGGGTGAGGTGACTTTTGATCAGCACGGGCGTGTACGGCCCCCCGCTCCGGCGGTTCGTGACGCGGTCGCGAATGTCCTCGTCGGTCATGCCGAGGTAGGGAGCGAGGCGTTCGAGGAGCGGATCGAGCGGTGTGGGCGCGTCTTCGAGAACGAGGTAGAGGGTGAACCCGGGCGTGTTATCGACCAGCAGCCGTCCCCGCCGGTCGTAGATAAATCCCCGTTGGGGCGGCACGCCGACCACCCGAACGCGGTTATTGTCCGCGAGCTCGCGGTACGCGTGGCCCGTGACGATCTGCAGGTACCACGCGCGAGCAAGCAGGAGACCGATCAACACCACGATGGCGACGGCTCCCCACGTGATCCTATCGTACAGGTCCTGAAAATCGTCCTGAGGCAAAGAAGTCATCTTGATCCTTGAATGTGTGGCGCGTGGGCCGGTGCCTGAAGAACCAGACGCCGTAGAGCGCGCCCCCCAGCGTGGTGTCGTACAGTGTCTGGGGAACGAGTCCGGAAATCATCCAGCGTACCATGTCCTCCGCGCGGTCGAATGGCCCAAACCAGAGCGCCTGGCTCACGCCGAGCAGGAGGGACGCCGCCGCCACCACGGCGATGAGCACGGCGGTGTGGAGGTTCGCGGTCACACGCCCCACCAGCGCGGCCCCCACGCCCAACGCGGCGTACACGACGGCGTAGAACACCGTGACCCCCGCGGAGAAGAGGTCGATCGCCAACCCCAGCGCGGCGCCCGCCGCGAACCCCGCCGTCGGTCCGTTGAACACCGCAAACAGGAGAAGACACAAGAGCGGCGCATCCGGAACGATCCCGCCGATCGCCACGCTGCCCATCACCGTGGATTGAAGCGGCACCGCCAACACCAGGAGCGCGCCCCACCCGACGCGCCGCGCCAGATCCCGGCGGGCTCCCGAAGCACCCCACGGCGGACCCATCCTCACGGCGCCGGCAACCGCTCGATGACCAGCACCTCCTCCAGCGTTGAGAGATCCACCGACGGGATCACCTCGACGTCGGGGTACAGGTCGCCCTCCGGGCGTTCGACCCGGTTCACCGCGCCCACCATCAACCCCCTGGGAAAGGGATCCGTCAGCCCCGAGGTCACGATCACGTCGCCCGCTCGGATGTCGGACGACGGCGGGAGATACTTGAGCCGCAGGCGCCCTCCGAACGTGCCCTCGACGATCCCCTGCTCGCGGGTGCGCTGAACCAGGACCGGCACGGCGCTGTGCGTGTCGCTGATCAACAGCACGACGGAGGCGGTGGGGAACACCTTGATCACGGTGCCCACGACCCCGGTCGGCAGTTCAACGCCCTGATCGGCAGCCGCCCCGCTCCGGCTCCCGCGGTCGATCGTGAGCGACTGGTACCAGCGCGAGGGATCCCGTCCGATCACCCGGGCGCCGTGGGATGGCCTCGTCGTCGTCGCCTGAAACGCCAGCAACGCGGTCAACCGCCGGTTCTCGGCGATCACTTCCCGGAGCGCGTCCCGCTCCCGCACCGTGCGATCGAGATCGTCCTGCAGGCGCTGATGGTCCCGCCGAAGATCGACCAACGCGAGATAGCCCGACCAGACGCCGCGGATCCAGGACGAGGTCGAGGTCAAGACCCGCTGCACGCCGCCGAAGAGGCCCGCCACCGGACGTTCGACGACGGCGGCGGGGCGCCGTTGCCAGTCCGGGATGACGAGGACGCCGATCAGGACGGCGAGTCCGGCCGCCACCAGCCACACCCGCTTCGAACCGGAAACGGACTGTCCCATCCCGAAAAGTCGCCGCGCCCTACTGGGCCAGGATCGAGACGCGCCGGAGCAGATCGATCTGGTCCAGCGCCTTGCCGGTGCCCAGCACGACGGTCGTCAACGGGTTGTCCACGGTGATGATCGGCAGGTTCGTTTCCTCGCGCAGCCGCACGTCCATCCCCCGGAGGAGCGACCCGCCGCCGGTGAGGACGATGCCGCGATCGATGATGTCGCCGGCCAGCTCCGGAGGGGTGTTCTCGAGCGCAATCTTGATCGCGTTCACGATCGCGCCGATCGGTTCGGCGAGCGCTTCCCGGATTTCCGCGTCGTCGATCACCAGGGTGCGGGGAATGCCCGAGATCAAATCACGACCTTTGATCATGAACGTCTTGCGATCGTCCTGGGGATACGCCGACCCGATTTCAAACTTGATCTGCTCCGCCATGTGGTCGCCGATCAACAGATTGTATTTCCGTTTGATGTAGCTCATGATGAAGTCGTCCATCTTGTCGCCCGCGACCTTCACGGATTCGCTGTACACGATGCCGGCGAGCGAGATCACCGCAACGTCGGTGGTCCCGCCTCCGATGTCGACGACCATGTTGCCGGACGGTTCCGCGATCGGCAGCCCCGCCCCGATCGCCGCCGCGATGGGCTCCTCGATGAGGTACACCTCGCGGGCTCCGGCGAGCTCGGCCGAGTCCTTCACGGCCCGCTGTTCGACCTGCGTGATCTTCGAGGGCACACAGATGATGATCCGAGGACGGACGAACGTGTTGCGGTTGTGCGCCCGGGTGATGAAATGACGCAACATCTTTTCGGCGATTTCGAAATCGGCGATGACGCCGTCCTTCATGGGTCGAATCGCCACGATGTTGCCGGGGGTCCGGCCCAGCATCTTTTTGGCATCGCCGCCGACGGCGAGGACCTGGCCGCTCTTTTTCTCGATGGCGACGACGGAGGGCTCGTTGATGACGATCCCCTTGCCCTTGACGTAGACCAGCGTGTTGGCGGTGCCCAAGTCGATCGCCAGATCATTCGAAAACCAGCCCAGTACGGTATTTGTGATGCCCACGGTTCCCTCCTCAGACCCGCGCCTAGGCGCGGTCCGTCACGGTGACCCCCACCACACGCGTTTCCGCCAACTCATCCCCGAGCCGCAGTCCCTGCGGATTTCCAGCGAGCAACACGCCTTCCAGGACAACGGCACCGACGAACACGAGCCCGCCGACCACGCCCAACAGCCATCCCCCTTGCGCGAGGAGATGCCAGAGGGCATAGGGGCCCGCCACAATGGCGTTCCGGAGGATCGATTCGCGCACGCCGCACTCGCGCCCCCGGGGTCCCCGCACCGCAAGCCCGAGGAGGCGCTTGCCCGCGCTGCGCCCCGGCGGGACTCCGTCGGCGATCAAGAGATACGTGACGCCGGCAAAAAAACCGATCGGCGGCGCGAGATGGCTGATCGCGGCCGCCATCAACACATCGAGAAACTTGGCCACGCACCGGGACAGCGGATCGGCGACCATCGGCTCGGCGTGCATGCGCAGCTCGGCATCCATGCGGATGGGGTGACCGGCTCCCGGAACTCTCTTGCCGATCAGTTGGTCAGACATCACAACTCCGGGTGCATTATAGGGAACATCGCCCGCCCGCGCAAGGTCTCCCGCTCAGGAATGCGGGGGTTGCTTTTGGACGCCGGCATCCCCTAGAATAGCGTCCATTGCGGGGGCGTCGATGATCAAGTTCCTTCGGCAGGGCGCGATTGAGAATCCTTGGGTTTTTCGCGGCATCATGCTCGTGATCGCGATCACGTTCGTCATCACCATGGGGTGGTGGGGCTTCGGCGACGACGAGGCGTCCACGGTGGTGGCGCAGATCGGCGACCGCTCGATCACCTCCGACGAGTACGAGCGCGCGTACCGCAACGCGGAACGCTTTTACCGGGACATGTTCAAAGACCAATTCAACGCCGATCTGCTCAAGCAGCTTGACCTCAAACACCAGGTGATCAACACGTTGGTCGAGCGGGAGCTGTGGCTGAAGACCGCTCGCCGAATGAGCGTCACTCTCTCGCCTCAGGAGCTTGCCGATTCCATCGCCGCCATAAAGGCCTTTCAGCGCGAAGACACCGGGCGGTTTGACCCCGAGCTGTATCGCCGGGTGCTCAAGAACAATCACATGACGCCCGAGGCCTTCGAGACCAACCAACGCGACGAGCTGCTCATCGCCAAGGTCAAGTCGCTGGTCGGCGACTCGACCGCCGTGTCCGCCCCCGACTGGGAAGCCGCCCGGGCGCGCCAGGCGGCCCAGAACCCCGGCCCAACGTCCGACGCCACCCTCCCTTCGCCGCTCCCCCAGAAGCAGGAGAGGACCCTCAACGCCTACATGGACGCCATGCGCCGGAGCGCCGACGTCGTCATCGAAGAACGAAAGCTCTAGCCGCGTCAGTTGAGAAACCGTTCCCGAAACCGGTCCAGGGGGGTGTCGGGTTCGCGCCGAAGATCCTCGCGGATACAGCCCAGGCCCGCGACGCACAGTTCAAAGTGGTCCGAGAGTTTTCGGAACAGGGGAGCCTCATCCTGGCCGTCTTCACCGGCCGCCTCGGGCAGTTCCGAGACAATCCGGTACGATCGTTTGCCGACCTTGACGTAGTCGAGCAGGAAATCCCCCCCCGACACCAGAATCCTGGTTTTCAGACGGGCGAGGTGCTCGGGGAACAGCCCCATCATGAACAGCGTGAAATCCCCGATCTGGCGATGGACGTCGCGCTCCGGCACGCCGGACGATCCCGATTCGGCATCGCGCAGCATCTCCGACACCAGGGTGCACCGCCGGCCGTCCCGGTCCTGGAAGCGATACACGCGATCGGCATGTGAAAAGTCGGCCAGGAGATCGGCCACGTAGCGAATCACCCCGTGGTCCACCCACCCGAGCTGCTCATAGAAATTCTTCTCGGTCAAGATGGTGAAGAACATCCGGAGAGGATGCTGGTCACTGATGCGGTGCGTCGACTCCATCGGCGTGCTCCGTCGCTCGGTCCGGCATATTGATTATAATCGGCGCATCCGGTTTCGACAAGAAATCCAGGGAACCGACCGCAGCGGAGGACGGAGAGGAAATACTGCTAAGGAATGTCTCGCATCCCGAGCGAGACCGTTGCCGCGGGGAGAGACAGTGGGTTGACCCGCGCGCCGTTCAGGCGGACCCCCCAGTGCAGATGGGGACCCGATGTCCGTCCGGTCGCGCCGACGGCGCCGATGACCTGCGACCTCGCGACCCGCTCGCCCGCATGGACCGTCACATCCGACAGGTGAAAATACATCGAATACAGGCCGAGCCCATGATCGATGACCACGCTCTTGCCGCTGAAAAAATGGTCGGCGACGAGCCGGATCGTTCCGTGGTTGATGGCCGACACGGGAGCCCCGGCCGGCGCGCTGATGTCTTCGCCGGTGTGGGGGCGACGCGGCTGGCCGTTGATCACCCGGCGCAGGCCGAAGGTGTTCTGAATGTTCCCGTCGGAGGGGAGGATGAACGCACCGTCCCACGCGCGCGGCGTGACGCGCTGCATGGCCGTCAGCATCGTCCGCTGTTCGATTTCAACGCGCCGCAGCGTCTCTGAATCGAGATCGACCTGCTTATCGGGAAGCGAGAGCGCCTGAACGCCGAAATCGCCAGGCGTCACCGTGATCGACACACGCTCGCCCACCCGCCTCTCCTCTCCGGCCCCGCGTTCCAACACGAAGTCGCTCGTTCCGGGCGCGTCTTCCATGTCGACGCCGAGCAGCACCGCCACCCCGTCGGGATCTGAAAACGCCGGCACCTCCCGTCCCTGAAACCGCCCGACGAGCGCGTCGAGGCTGACCGCCTGCATCCCATCTCGGACGGGAAAGGTCAGCGCAATGACGTCGCCCTGCCTGACGGTTCGGACATCGGCGCCGGCCGCCTCCTGTCCTTGCACCGCGGTCGTCGGGCCGGCAGTGATGAGCAGCAAAAGTGGCAGCCAGAAGCGAATGGGCGTCACGTCAGCGGTGGGAAACAGCGACGCCCGCGATCAGTTCGTCGACGCGTTTGTTCGAACTGGAGAAGGGGTCCATGCAGAGGATCGTCTCCTCCCAGTACCCGTTGAGTTTCAAATAGGTCCAGTCGACGGTGTAGGACCGGTTCTTCTCCTTCGCAAACTTGATGAAATCACCACGGACTTTTGCCCGCGTGGACTGGGGCGGCACCGTCATGGCCCGCTGAATCTCCTCTTCGGTCGCCAACCGCTCGACCACATCCTGCCGCTCCAACAGGTAGTACAGCCCGCGATTCCGCTTCACGTCGTGATACTGGAGATCCATCAATGCGACGCGGGGATCGTCCCATCCGCAGTTCTTGCGCGCGATGAACGAATCCATCACGTTCTTTTTGATGACCCAGTCAAGCTCCTGAGCCAATTCCATCGGATTCGTCGCCAACTTCTGTAACACGTCTCCCCAATACTCGATCAGGTCCCGGGTCGTCTCGTCGGCGCTCGACCCCAGGGCCGCGAGGTACGCCTGCGCCCGCTCCCAGTACGTCATCTGGATCTCAAGGGCCGTCCATTCGCGGCCGTCCTCGAGTCGAACGCGCTTCTTCAGCGTCGGATCGCGGGAGATGTCCCGGATCGCCTTGACGGGATCCTCGAGTTCCATACCCTTGACCGTGAATCCTTCCTCGATCATCGAGAGTACGACCGCCGTCGTGCCGACTTTCAGATAGGTTGCCAGTTCGGACATGTTCGAGTCACCGACGATGATGTGCAACCGGCGATATTTTTCGGCGTCCGCGTGGGGCTCATCCCGTGTGTTGATGATGCTCCGCGACGAGGTCGTCGAGGACGAGGTCTTTTCGTGGATGTGCTGCGCCCGCTGGGACAGAAAGAAATGGGTCCGGCCGGAGACTTTCAGCACCTTGCCCGCTCCCGCAAAGATCTGGCGCGTGACGAAAAACGGGATGAGTTGCTCCGTGATTTTCCAGAAATCGAGATCGCGCCGCATCAGATAATTTTCGTGACACCCGTAGGTGTTCCCCATCGAATCGGTGTTGTTCTTGAAAATGTAAATCTCGCCGATGAGGCCTTCTTCGCGCAGGCGCTTCTCCGCCATCGGTAGGCAGGCTTCCAAGAGCCGCTCGCCGGCTTTGTCGTGGATGACAAGGTCTCGCAGGTGATCGCATTCCGGTGTGGAGTACTCCGGGTGACAGCCGGTGTCTTGATAAAACCGAGCCCCGTTGCACAAAAAGGCGTTGGACGGCCAACTGTTGGGGATGAGTCCTTCGAAGATGTATCCCAGAATTTTCTCCATCGGCAGATACACCCGGCCGTTGGGAGAAAAGATCAACCCGTATTCGTTCTCGAGTCCGAATATGCGTGGGGGCATCATTCGAGTCACCCGCTGAGGTCGATCAGCTCCGCCTGCGACAACCGCCTGAACTTCCGTCCGGATCGGCGGCGATCCAGCACGGCGATCTCCATCTGCTGCAAGCGAAGCTCCGGTTGCCCGACGCTCGCCAGCGCCTCCAACCCTTTTTTGAGCGCGTCAGGGAGGGGCCGCGGGCCCTCGACCTGCTGCTTGAGGTGCGCCATAATCGCCTCAGATCGACCACCGATCACCGCGACGAGCTTCTCGTCAAAGATGCTGCCGTCGAACGAGATCCGGTACATCTCGGAGGTCTCGCCCTCGCCAAGCCCGACCACCAGGATCTCGACCTCCAGGGGCTTGATCTCCTGGCTGAAGATGGTCCCAAGGCTCTGGGAGTAGGCGTTCGCCAAGGATTTGGTCGTCACGTCTTCTCGGCTGTAGAGATACCCCTTCATGTCCGCGTGACGAATCCCCGCCTTCCGAAGATTCTCAAACTCGCTGTATTTCCCCGCGCCGGCGAAGGCGATGTGGTCGTAGATCTCAGAGATCTTGTTGAGTGACACGCTGGGGTTGTCCGCCATGAGCACCACGCCGTGCTCGTACTCCATGGCGACGGTCGAGCGCCCGCGGGCGATGCCCTTCTTGGCATACTCGGCCTTGTCCTGCATGATCAGTTCGGGCGAGACGTAGTAGGGTAAGGCCATTTAGCGCTCCCGCCGCTTTTCCAAGAACGCCGTATAAAACGGCGCGATCCGTTCGGAGGGGACGTCGACAATCCCCGCCGCAGACACGGTTTTCACCGTCGGATAGATGCCCCGGTTGGGATCCGGTCCGCCGGTCGCGACGTCCTCTTCGGCCGCATTGCACAACGCCTCCACCGCCAACCCGATCGCTTCATGCTCGTTCAGACCGGATTTATAATACTGCTTGATCGCCGTTTTGGCGTCTTTCCCGCCGGAACCGGTCGCGTGGTAATCGGTCTCTTCGTACCGTCCCCCCGCGATGTCGTATTTGAAAATCCGCCCCTCACGCTGGCGCGCGTCGTAACCGGCGAAGAGCGGGATCACGATCAGCCCCTGGAACGCCGACGGCAAATTGCCTTTGACCATTTGGGCCAGCTTGTTCGCCTTGCCGTCGACGGACAGCGGGGTGCCCTCGAGTTTTTCGTAGTGTTCCAACTCGGTTTGAAACAGGCGGACCATATCGAGGCACGGACCGGCCGCCCCGGCGATCGCCATCGCGGACCAGTCATCAACCTTATACACCTTCTCGATGCGACGGCCCGAGATTTGATACCCCTCGGTGGCCCGGCGATCGCCGGCAATCACCACCCCCCCCGCGTACCGAATGGCCAAAATCGTGGTCCCGTGAGGAACCGCCGCCGCAAGCGGAGACGCGTCCGCATGGGACGGACCGGCCGTCCAAGGAATCGGACGGCCGGGGCTGAGATGCGGGTACTGGGTGATCAGTAAATCGTAAAAACTTGATCCGAGCTGTTCGGGGTCGAAGACCACCGTCACTCGCCTCCTTTTTGAACGTAGTTTTTGACAAACTCCTCGGCGTTCTCTTCCAACACCTCGTCGATTTCATCGAGCAGCTTGTCGATGTTTTCCTTCATCTTCTTTCCTTTTTCGACGGTTTCAGGGTTGGGGCTTGCCGACGCTTCGTCGCGCCGACCCACTTTTTTCAGGTCTCGTTTCTTCTCCTGCGACATCGTCATCACCCCCCTTGCGGCAGGCTAGGAACCCGCGGCGCCCGCACGCCCCAGGCCGGTTAAGCGCTGAGGCGCGAGACGAGCGCCTCCACCGTGTCCGACTCGTCCAGCAAGGCGCCGACCAGCGCCTTGGTCCCCCGCGCGGGTTCATTGAGGGGAATGCGTTTGACCACCGCCTGCCCCACATCAAAGAGAATCGACGCCCAACTGGCGGCGTAGACTCGGTCCGGAAACTTTTGGAGGCATCGCCCTCGAAAATACGCCCGGGTATCGGTCGGAGGCGCCGTCAACGCCTCGTCGATGGTGTTCGGATCGACGAGCCGATCGACGTACCCACCCTTGTCCAACGTGGCAAACAAGCCTTTCTCCGGCCGAAGATCGTGGTACTGCAAATCCATCATGGCCACGCGAGGGTCATCCCAATCGCAGCCCTTGCGGTCGATGTACGATTGCAGGAGATCCTGCTTGATCACCCAATCAATCTCACGCGACAACTGCGACGGATCGCTCGCCAGCAGCCTCAGCACCCGCTCCCAGCGGGCCAGGATATCTTTGGTTTCGGGATCGGCGCCGCGCTCCGCACAATAACGGTGCGCGGTTTCTAAATAATACTCCTGGACCTGCACCGCAGTCCATTGGCGGCCGTCGTCCAGCGCGATCGGCTGCTTGAGCGTCAGATCGCGCGACACGTCCTTGATCGAGCGCACCGCGTCGGCCAACTTCGGTTCCTTGACCATGTAGCCCTCTTCGATCATCGACACGACGAGGGCCGTGACCCCCAACTTGAGGTACGTCGTGACCTCGGACATGTTCGCATCGCCGACGATCACGTGCAGCCTTCGGTACTTCGCGGGGTCGGCGTGGGGTTCGTCTCGCGTGTTGATGATCGGACGCTTGACCATGGTGTTCAAATCTACCAGGACCTCAAAGAAGTCCGCGCGCTGCGACATCTGGTACGGCGCGGAGTCCGCGCGGTTTTCCGCCCCCACCTTGCCCGCCCCCGCGAAAATCTGCCGGGTGACGAAAAAGGGGGTCAGATGCGTCGCGAACCGCATGAAGGGAACGGAGCGCGAGACGAGGTAATTTTCGTGGTAACCGTAACTGTTTCCCTTCCCGTCGGTGTTGTTCTTGTAGATCACGAACCGACGATCGCCGCTCGTGCGGTCGGCGCCCATCCGGCACGCTTCCACAATCCGCTCGCCGGCTTTTTCATACCGCACGACGTCCGCGATCCGCGTGCACTCTGGCGTCGCATACTCGGGGTGCGCCCCGTCTACGTATAGGCGCCCGCCGTTTCCGAGTAGCTTGTTGAGCAACCGATTGTAGTCCGGCGCGGGACGCTCCTTCTCCCCTTCCACCTCAAACCCGCGGGCATCGACGAGGGGGTTCTCGTTCTCGTAATCCCACAGCGTGGTGCGGGACGGCACCGCGGCAACGCTGTTGACCAACAGAATGGCGTTCGACACCGGGTCCTGGACACCGGCGTCCTTCACCGCAACCCCGAATTCCGTCTCGGTGCCGAGGATGCGAGGCGTCATAAATAGTGCCCGGTTGTGACGGTCTCGATCTTCCGCGATTCGGTGGCCCGGCTGGTCGTGATCGTCCGGACATGGACGATCTTCTCGGTCTTGCGCCCGGCGATCTTCGCCCAGTCGTCCGGGTTGGTGGTGTTTGGAAGATCCTCCTGCTCGCGGAACTCATCCCGCACGGCCTTGAGGAGGTCCTCGAGGCGGATGCCGCGCTCGCTGGTCGCGATGATGCGCTTGATCGCGTATTTCTTCGCGCGCGAAACGACCCCTTCGATGACCGCTCCGCTGGCGAAATCCTTAAAATACAGCGTCTCCTTCTCACCATTGGCGTAGGTCACTTCGAGGAACTTGTTCTCCTCGCTTGCGCTGTACATGTGATCGACCACCTGGTCGATCAGGTCGGGCACGACCTCCGCGACCGTCCGGCCGTCGGAGAGGTGATACGGGAGATCGGTCGAGAGGTATTTCCCCAAGATGTCCTTCGCCGCACGGCGATCGGGCCGATCGATCCGAATCTTCACGTCGAGGCGACCGGGACGCAGGACGGCCGGATCGATCAAATCCTGCCGATTGCTCGCCCCGATCACGATCACGTTCCGGAGCCGCTCCACTCCGTCGATCTCGGCCAGGAACTGTGGCACGATGGTGGACTCCACATCCGATGAGATACCCGTCCCCCGCGTGCGGAAGAGCGAGTCCATCTCGTCGAAGAAGACGATGACGGGCATCCCTTCCTGGGCTCTTTCTTTGGCCTTTTTGAACACCTCGCGGATCTGGCGCTCGCTTTCACCCACGTATTTGTTCAGCAACTCTGGACCTTTGACGTGCAGGAAGAAGCTCTTCACCTCACGCCCCGTCAGGTGGCCCAGCTTCTTCGCGATCGAGTTGGCCACCGCCTTCGCGATCAGCGTCTTGCCGCACCCGGGAGGACCGTACAGCAGGATGCCCTTGGGCGGAGACAGGTGATATTCCGCGAAGAGATCTTTATGGAGGAAGGGCAGTTCGACGGCGTCGCGAATCTGTTCGATCTGGTCCGTCAGGCCCCCGATCTGCTCGTAGCTCACGTCGGGCACCTCTTCCAACACCACTTCCTCGACCTCGGATTTGGGCAGCTTCTCCAGCAGGTAGCCCGAACGCGTGTCAAACAGGACGTGGTCCCCCACGCTCAGGCGCTCGCCGAGCAAGGGGGCGGCGATTTCCGCGACCCGCTCTTCATCGCCCCGCAACGACACGATCGCGCGGTGTTCGCTCAGCAGATCCTTGAGCCGGACCACCTCGCCCTGGATCTCAAAGTCGCACGCCTCCACCACATTGAGCGCCTCGTTGAGGACGAGTTGTTGCCCCTTCCGCAGCTCCCCAACCTTCACATCAGGGTGGAGATTCACCTTCATCTTCCGGCCCGCGATGTAGATGTTGACGGTCCCGTCGTCGTTCGAGTCGGAGAAAATCGCATACGAGGACGGCGGGGCGGTGAGCTTTTCGACCTCGATCTTGAGCGCCTCGATCTGCTCCCGCGCCTCCTGCAATGCCAGGATCAGCTTTTCGTTCTGTCGATGGGCCTGCTGGAGCTGATCCCGAGATTGCGCCGTCTCGTGGAGCTCCTCTTCCATCGTTCGGATCTGGACTTGCAGCTTCTCGATCTCGCGGCGATAGGCCAAGGGCTCGTCGGAATCGTTGCCGGCCAGCTGGTCCTGCAACTTTCTGAGCGTGGATTTTAAGGAATTGAGCTTGCCCGATTGTCGTTTTGACTCGCTCATGGCCCCTCCCTTCCTAATAATCCTATCGAGGTATTCCGCGAGGCGCCTGTGTGTGACTGAATTGTAACACCCGCGGAAACGTGGGTCAACCGCGCGGCCGGCCCGTGCACTTCGGCGGCCGCCAGGCACGCCGCCGCCGCCGAGCGAACATCCCGTTGAGACATGACTGCGGAGATCATGGCGACGCCCCGCGCGCCCGCGGCCATCGCCGACGCGATGCGGTCCCCTCCCATGCCGCCCAGCGCATACACCGGAATCGGGCTCCACCGACACACCTCGGCGAGCGCGTCGAGCCCCAGCGGCCGGCCGTATCGGGCTTTTGACGGCGTCGCGAACACCGGCCCGAAGGTGACGAAGTCGGCGCCCTCCTCGGCGGCCCGGCGAACGTCGGCGAGCGAGTGGGTCGAGACGCCGATCAGCTTTCGGGGGCCGAGGACGCGTCGCACGACCCGCGTCGGCAGGCTGTCGGTCCGCAGATGGACTCCGTCGGCCCCGACCGCCAACGCTACATCGATCCGATCGTTGATGAGCAGGACGGCTCCCGCGCTGCGGGTCAGGGGGATGAGGTCGGTCGCGTGGCGGAGCAGATCGCGGCTGGAGAGGTCTTTCTCGCGGAGCTGAATGGCGCGGATTCCGCCATGCAAGGCGGCGGCCACCACTTCGGTCAACGGACGATCACCGATGAGATGGCGATCGGTGATCAGGTAGAGCAACCAATCGGGCGTCATCCGAACCCCGCGGGCTTCACGGCGGGTATTCTCCGCCTACAGGGAAAACCGTGGTCGCTCGCCGTTTATTCAGACCGGCTGGCGCCCCTATTCGATCAGATCGTCCAGCGGGCTCGAGGCGGTGGCGTAGAGCCGCTTTCGGATCCGACCGGCGCGATAGGCCAGCCGCCCGGCCAGGACCGCGCTTCGCATGGCCTCCGCCATCATGAACGGATCGCGCGCGCCCGCGATGGCGGTGTTCATCAGCACGCCGGCGCACCCCAGCTCCATGGCGATCGCCGCGTCGGACGCGGTTCCGACCCCCGCGTCCACGATGACCGGCACCTTGATCGTTTCCAGGATGATTCGAAGATTATAGGGGTTGCGGATGCCCAATCCCGATCCGATCGGCGCCGCCAGCGGCATCACCGCCGCGCACCCGGCATCCTCGAGCTTCTTGGCCATGATCGGGTCATCCGTGGTGTACGGCAGAACGACGAATCCTTCCTTGACCAGGACCTTGGCGGCCTGCAACAGCGCGTCGGTGTCCGGAAAGAGCGTCCGCTGGTCGCCGATCACCTCGAGCTTGACCAGATCGGACACGCCGGCCGCGCGCGCGAGGCGCGCCGTGCGAATCGCCTCCTCAGCGGTATAGCATCCTGCGGTATTCGGCAGAATCCGATACTCTTTGGGGTTAAGGTAGTCCAGCAGGTTTTCACTGGCGCGATCGGTAATGTTGACGCGTCGGACCGCGACCGTCACCATGTCGGCGCCGGAGGCGTCGATCACCCGCTTGGTTTCCGCGAAGTCCTTGAATTTCCCGGTTCCGACGATCAGGCGGGATTTCAGCTCGATCGAGCCGATGCGCAAGCGGTCATCCGCCATGCCCGCCTCCGACGAAATTGACGATTTCAACGCGATCCCCCTCCTCGATCGTCGTGGTCGCGAAGGCGCCCCGCTCGACGACCGACAGATTCACTTCGACCACCACGCGATCCGCGATGACGCCGAGATCGGCGAGCAGTCGATCAATCGTCGTCCCGCGGGGCAGCGCGGAAACCGCCCCGTTGACGGTGACCGTCACGAAGTCATGAGTGCCCACGCTCGCCATGTCGCTCCGCTGGTCGATTATAGCGAGCGGCGGAAAATGAAGTCAAACCGCGGAGGACAACGCCTTGACCAGATCGAGATACTCGGAGGGAGGGTCGATCAACTCAACGCCCATGCCGGTCTTCCTGAGGTGACGGGCCAACTGAGGCGGCACGCGCTTGGCCCACATCACCCGGCCGCGAAGCGAGAGCACGCGCCTGTCGGAGAGGGAGAGCTCCAACACCAACCGGGTGTCGGGTGGATAGACCGTATTGCTTTTGACGAACAGCCCCGTCTCCGACACGTCGATCGTAAATCCCAGGTCGGTGGGCCGTTCGGGACCGAACCGAACTTCGATCCGCTTGGTTCGCCGGGTCCGCTGTTGTTTTTCCATCGCTCGCTACCGGCGGTGCGCGACGACCGCGGCGGGAGAGTCGGCACTCTCGCAGCCCTGGGCATCCACCGCCGTCACCCGGTACGTGACCGATCCGGCGCCGTCGAGCCCGGAGTCCAGATAACTCGCGGCGCTCTGGGGAAACGACGTGACCCGCACCCGGCCCCGGCCATCCTCGCGATACACGTGATACCGCAAGGCCGGATCCCGAGGTCCCGACCACGCGAGATACGCGCTGCCGCGGCCCTGACGAGGGATCCACACGTTAAACGGCGCGGGAGGCGGCGACCCGGCGGAAACGACGGCGGCCGTCACGAGGAATCGTCTTACGGTCCCGACCTGGTTGGCGTAGCCATGCGTGGCGGCGGACGCCGTCAAGTCAATCGGCTGGCTGGTCAGCATGTCCCGCATCGTCCACGACACCTGGCCGCACTGACCGGCCACCGTCGGGGGAGCCGTCCAAGTCAGCGTGACCGGGACCCCCGGCTGATCCGACGTCACCCCCACTTCCCATTCTTGGGGAAATGTCTCGCTCCGAACATCCCACCAGAGGGACGGTTCGCCCGACGGCGTTCCCGGGCGTCGAATCTCGGCCATCAGCACCGGCGACGGGAACG